>Ga0307511_10000510_pt1 | contig 41770 bp, 38 predicted proteins | sample 13_EM_MG_FD_200266 | JGI IMG/M metagenome (GOLD analysis project Ga0307511, IMG submission 200266) | Populus trichocarpa ectomycorrhiza microbial communities from riparian zone in the Pacific Northwest, United States - 13_EM | ecosystem: Host-associated > Plants > Roots > Unclassified | place... | reverse complement strand
AATCTCTTCGGCCTGGTGTGCCTGCTCGGGGGTGGAGAGCACGAGGGCGCGCTTGGCACCCAGCTGGATGATTTCCCGCTCGAGGTGGTTCAGGCTGCCCGCGCCGAAAACGACCCGCGAGGGATGGGAGGTGTAGATGAAATCGAGCATGGCTTTCGGCGCATTTCAGGCCCCAAGAAGGCCCTGCTAATGCTGCTTGTGTTGCGAGCCCGGAGCATCCATAATCGCCAAAAGTTTGTCAAACAAATACTTGTTCATAAGAAGAACAACAACAAAATCAGGGACAAAGGAGAAAATCATGGGTCTGGATGCTGCATTGCACGCAAATTCGCCGGCGGCGAGCCCCGCCCTGGGTGCCCCCGCCGTCAAGCCACCGCCGAGCGACAGCTATGTGCAATCGTTCGCGCGCGGCCTGGGAGTGATCCGCGCCTTCACGGCGGACGCGCCGGCGCAGACCCTGACCGAAGTGGCGGCGCGCACCGGGCTGGACCGTGCCGGCGCGCGGCGCATCCTGTTGACTCTGGCGCAACTGGGCTATGTCTACCAGGAAGGCCGCTTGTTCCGCCTGACCGCCCGCACCCTGGACCTGGGCTACGCCTACCTCTCCACCACCCCGCTGTGGAATCTGGCCGAGCCGATCATGGAAGAGCTGGTCGCCGAGGTGCACGAGTCCTGCTCGGTGGCGGTGCTCGATGGCGCGGAGATGGTCTACATCCTGCGCGTGCCAACGTCCAAGATCATGACCATCAACCTGGGGATCGGCTCGCGCCTGCCGGCCTGGTGTTCCTCGATGGGCCGGGTGCTGCTCTCCGGCCTGCCGGAGGCGCGCGTCGACGAGATCCTGGCGGCCTCCGACCTGCGTGCCCACACCCGCCACACCGTCACCGACCCCAAGGAACTCAAACGCCTGATCACCGAAGCCAAGACCCAGGGTTACGTCACGGTCAGCCAGGAACTGGAAGAGGGCCTGGTCTCGATCGCCGTGCCGCTGCTGGACCGCAACGGCAACGTGATGGCGGCGATGAACCTCTCCGGCAACGCCAGCCGGGTCACGGCGGCGCAGATGACCCGCAAGCTGCTGCCGCGCCTGCAGGCGGCGGCCGAGCGCATCAACACTTCCCTGCGCTTGCGCGCCTAGCGCCGGCCATGCCGGGGGCGGCGAGAGCCGCGCCCGGTACCGATACCAGCCTGCCCGGTACGATTTGGGCCGCCGTTGTGTCTTTGTCACGCAAGCGGCGTATAACCCAAAGGCACTATATGCACCGTCATGCAGGGCGCATACAATTGCACCTGAGCAATACTTTAGTATGGGTGTTGCGTACCGTTCCTCCGCGCTCCGGCGCCCATACCCAGCCCTGGCAGTACCTGTGAAGCCATGAAGTTCGACCGCAATCTGCCTCCCGCCAAGCTGTTGGTGAGCATTTTGTTTTCGGCCGGGATCATCGCGGGCGCCTTCGTGGTGCTCTCGCCCTTCATGCTGGCGATCCTCTGGGCCGGCATCCTGGCGGTGGCGACCTGGCCGATGCACGAGTCGATCCGCCGCCGCCTGGGGCCGAAGCGCGACTACCTGGCCGCCGCCATCTCCACCATCGTGGTGCTGCTGTTCCTGGTCGGCCCGATGGCCCTGCTGGTGGTGTTCCTGAGCCAGGACATTTACACTGCCGCCGCCTACCTGATCGACGCGGATACCTACGGCAAGCCGGTGCCCTCGGTGTTCTCCAAGATACCGTTTGGCGGCGACTACCTGGTGCAACTGTGGGAGAAATACCTGTCCCAGCCCAAGCACCTGTCGATGGTGCTGGAAAACCAGCTCGACATCCTGCGCGACGCCGCGCAGACCGTGTTCTTCGACCTGACTTCGCGTCTGGCGACCTTGTTCTTCGCCCTTTGGGTGCTGTACTTTTTCTACCAGGACGGGCGTGCCATTTCCGCCTGGCTGAACCAGCTCGGCTACAAGTGGCTGGAAAAGCGCTGGCCGTCGTATGTGTTCCAGTTGCCGGATGCGATGCGCGCGGCGGTGAACGGCATTGTGATCGTCGGTTTCGGCGAAGCCATCCTGCTTTCCGCCCTGATGTACGCCTGCCGGGTGCCCTCGGCGGTGACCCTGGGCGTGGTGACGGCGGTGATCGCGTTCATCCCCCTGGCCGCGCCGCTGCTGCTGGCGATCATCGGCTTTTTCCTGTTTGCCCAGGGCAATGTGGCGGCGGGCATCTCGGTGTTCGTGATCGGCACGCTGATCGTGATGGTGGCCGACTATTTTGTACGCCCGGTGCTGATCCGCGGCGGTACCGAGTTGCCGTTCCTGGCCATCCTGTTCGGTATCTTCGGCGGTGTCGGCACCATGGGCATCGTCGGCCTGATCATCGGGCCGGTGCTGCTGGTACTGATTTTGGTGTTGTTCCGCGAGGCAGCGCTGGATGAAACCGGGGTGGACCTAGACCTGACCAACACCCAGCAGATGAAGGTGCTGCAGACCGGCCGGCAGGACGAGACCGCCGATATCTAGCAGCGGTTCAGGCCAGGTGCATGCCGGCGTCCATGCTGATCACCTCGCCGGTCATCGCCAGGGCACCGGTGGCGGCCCAGTAAATCGCATCGGCGATATTGCCGGTATCAGCGACCCGCTTGAGCACCGCCTTGCCTGCATAAGCCGCCTTGGCTTTTTGGCCTTTCTCCTCGCTTTGCCGGTAGTGCCAGCTGCTGTCGACAAAGCCGGGGGCGATGCAGTTGACGCGAATCTCCGGGGCAAGCGAGCGCGCCAGCGAACGCGTCAAGGTGTGCAACGCCGCCTTGCTGGCGGCATAAGCCATCGACGAGCCCCCACCGGTGATACCGGCGCGCGAACCGACATTGACCACCGCTCCGCTGCCCTGCGCACGCATGATGGCGGCCACGGCTCGGGTCATCTGGTAGACCGAGACGACGTTGTTGCGGTACAGGCCGAGAAAGTCGTCGGCGGACAGGGCGTCAAGATCGCTGTGCGGCGCGAAGGTGGTGCGCGCCGCATTGTTGACCAGCACGTCGATGCGCCCGAAGCGTTCCCGCACCTCGCCGGCGATGCGCTTGCAGTCGGCGTCCTCGCCGACATCGCCTTGCACCAGCAGGGTATCGGCGCCCAGGGCATTGCATTCGACGGCGACGGCGCGCGTCTGGCCTTCGCTGCTTGCGTAGCCAAGCGCCACGCTCCAGCCCTGGCGGGCAAAGGTGCGCGCGGTGGCGGCGCCGATGCCGCCCGCCGCGCCGGTGATGAGGACGACGCCCGGCCCCGCCATTCTTAAGCCGCCTTCGGCGGACGCAGTTGCATGGACTTGTACTCGAGGAACTCCTCCATGCCGTACAACCCGCCTTCGCGGCCGCGGCCGGACTGCTTGAAGCCGCCGAACGGGGCCATCGGGTTGAACGGGCCGCCGTTGATGTCGATCTGCCCGGTGCGGATGCGGCGGGCGACGCGCTGGGCGCGGTCCTCGTCGCGGCTCCAGACCGTGCCGGCCAGGCCATAGACCGAGTCGTTGGCGATGCGGATGGCTTCGTCTTCGTCCTTGTAGGTAAGGATGGACAACACCGGCCCGAAGATCTCTTCCTTGGCGATGGTCATCGAGGGCCGCACCTTGCCGAACACGGTGGGCTTCACGAAATAGCCCTTCGGCTGGCCCTCGGGCGCGTCCGGCCCGCCGGTGAGCAGTTGCGCGCCCTCCTCGATACCCTTCTTGATGTAGCTGCGTACGCGGTCGCGCTGCGTGTCGGAGATCAGCGGTCCCAGGCGCGCATCGCCCATCGGGTCGCCGACGGTGAAGCCTTGCGCCGCGTCGGTGGCGAGCTTGGCGGCCTCCTCGTACTTCGACTCGGGCACCAGCATGCGGGTGGTGGCGGCGCAGGTCTGGCCGGAGTTGAGGTAGCAGTAGCTGACGGTGGCCTTGACCGCGGCGGCAAGGTCCGCGTCGTCGAGGATCAGCGCGGCCGACTTGCCGCCCAGTTCCAGGGCCACGCGCTTGACCGTCTGCGCCGCCAGTTCGGAGACACGCTTGCCGGCGCGGGTGGAACCGGTGAAGGAAACCATGTCCACATCCGGCGACTTGGCCAGCACCTCGCCGACCACCGGGCCGTAGCCCGACACCAGGTTGAACACGCCCTTGGGCAGCTTCACCTCGTCGATGATCTCGGCGAGCATGAAGGCGTTCAGCGGCGCCACTTCCGAGGGCTTGAGAACCACGGTGCAGCCGGCGGCCAGGGCCGCGGCGACCTTGAGCGCGATCTGGTGCAGGGGGAAATTCCAGGGAGTGATCGCGCCGACCACGCCGACCGGTTCGCGCACGATGATGGAATTACCGACCGTGTTCTCGAACTCGAACTCGGCGGCCATCTTGGCGTAGTTGCCGAAGGTATGGATCGGGTTGGCGACCATCACGCGCTGGGCGATTTTCAGCGGTACGCCAACTTCGCCGGTGATGGTGGTGGCGAACTCATCGGCGCGCTCTTTCAGCTTGGCGGCAATCGCGGCGAGGTATTCGGAGCGCCGGGCCGGCGGCGTCTGGCTCCAGGCATCAAAGGCGGCGCGGGCGGCGGCGATCGCGGCATTGGCGTCGGCCTCGGTGCCTTCGGGGATGCGCCCCATCACTTCCTCGGTGGTGGCGTTGATCACGTCGATGGACTTGGCGCCGGAAGATGCAACCCAGGCGCCGTTGATGTAAAGTTTGTCGTAGGTTTTCATTATCGATGCTTTCAAAAGCACGGCGCCTCGCAGCCACTGCACGCCGAGAAAAACAAGGAGACAGGCCGGGGCATTTTACTGCAACGGTTTGCGCCATTCATGAAATATAGTTCCGTCCGCCGAGCGCGTTGTCCAGTGTATTGCCAGGTCCCCGGAGGCCGCCCGTGAGCGCCCAGCCGACGCCCCTGCACTTCCACTTCTGGCCGAAGAATGTGCCGCATCATCTGACCCTGCCGCGCACCAGCCTCTGGTACAACCTGGATGTGTCGGCAACGCGCTATCCGGACAAGACGGCGATCCTGTTTTACGACACGCACATCCAATACACCGAGCTGCGCGAAACCAGCGAAAAGCTGGCCGGCTATCTGCAGCAGGTGTGTGGCATCCAGCGCGGCGACCGGGTCGCGGTCTACATGCAGAATTCGCCGCAGTTCATGATGGCCTATTACGCCATCCTGCGCGCCGATGCGATGGTGGTGCCGGTCAACGCCATGCTGACCTCGGAGGAACTGCGTCACGTGGTCAGCGACAGCGGCGCCAAGGCGATCTTCGCCGCGCAGGAGTTGTTGCCGCGCCTGGCGCCGCTGCAGGCGGACGGCATGGTCAAGCAGGTGATCAGCGCCACCTACTCGGATTACCTGCGCGACAACACCGACCTGGCTGTGCCCGATTTCATCCGTGCGCCGCGCGCGCCGCAGGCCGGCAGCATCACCTGGCAGGATGCCCTGGCCGCCGGCCACATCCCCGCGCCGCCGCGGGCCGGACCGGACGACCTGTGCGTGATGCCCTACACCTCCGGCACCACCGGCCTGCCCAAGGGCTGCATCCATACCCATTCGACGGTGATGCATACCCTGATCGCGCAGACCCAGTGGTACGGCGGGCTGTCAGCCGACCACGTCTCTTTCTGCACCCTGCCGCTGTTCCATGTGACGGCGATGCAGGCCTCGATGAACACGCCGATCTACGGCGGGCTCACGGTCGTCATCCTGCCGCGCTGGGACCGCGATGTCGCCGGGCAACTGATCTCGCGCTACAAGATCACCCAGTGGACCAACATCACTACCATGCTGGTCGATTTCCTTGCCAACCCGAAGCTGGCGCAGTACGACATCTCCAGCATCCGGCGCATCGGCGGCGGCGGCGCCTCGATGCCCGAAGCCGTGGCGCAAAAGCTCAAGGACCTGACCAAGCTGGACTACGTGGAAGGTTACGGTCTCTCGGAAACCATCGCGCCCTCGCACATCAACCCGCCCGAGCGCCCGAAGAAGCAGTGCCTGGGCGTGCCGATTTTTGATACCGACTGCCGCATTGTCAATCCCGACACCCTGGAAGAAGTAGCCCAGGGCGAAGTCGGCGAGATCATTACCAACGGCCCGCAGGTGTTCAAGGGCTACTGGAATGACGACGCCAAGACGCGCGCCGCTTTCATCGAAAAGGACGGCAAACCATTTTTCCGCACCGGCGACCTGGCGCGCATGGACGAAGACGGCTATTACTTCATGGTCGACCGCCTGAAACGCATGATCAACGCCTCCGGGTTCAAGGTCTGGCCGGCGGAGATCGAGGCGATGCTCTATGCGCACCCCGATATCCAGGAAGCCTGCGTCATCTCCTCCAGCGATGCGCATCGCGGCGAGACGGTGAAAGCTTACGTCGTACTGCGCCCGCATGCGGTGGGCAAGACCCACCCGGAGGACATCGTGAATTGGTCGAAAGAGCGCATGGCGGCCTACAAGTATCCGCGTATCGTCGAATTCACCGACGCGCTGCCGAAGTCGGGCACCGGCAAAGTACAATGGCGCCTGTTGCAGGAACAGGAGAACGCGCGCGCGGCCAAGGCGGCCTGACGGCCGGGTGGCGCGGCGCCTGTTGCCGTGCCGTTCCGCGCAGTTGCCCCAGAGCCATGTACCGCATCGTCGAACTCCCCTACTCCGACTGGTCTCCTTCGATCGAGGCGGACGAATCACGCCGCCTCGCCGGTGAGCTTGAACTGGGCAAAGTGGTCTACCTGCCGCATCTCGGGTTTGAGTTGACCAAACGAGAGCAGCCTTTTCTCGACCCTCGCTGGCTCTCCGGTACCCACAAGAGCGTGAGCTATGAACCGGTACGCGCCGCCGCCACCTGCGGTGTGCGCGGCGCGCAAGGCACGGACGAGGAACTGCATGCCCTGGCGGCGATGATCCAGCGCTTCCAGGCGGACGCGCTGACGCTGATCCGCGCGCTGTTTCCCGGCTATGTGGAGAGGCTGCGCGTGGCGCCGACCAGCTTCCGGCCCGGCAACGTCGAGAACCACAAACTCTCCTGGCGCAAGGACGATACCTTGCTCCACGTCGACGCCTTCCCCTCCAGGCCGAACCGTGGCGAGCGCATCCTGCGCGTGTTCACCAACATCAATCCCGGCGCGGCCAGACGGGTGTGGAAGATCGGCGACCTGTTCGAGCAGACCGCCGCCGAATTCCTGCCGCGCGTCCCGCGTCCCCTGCCCGGCTCGGCCGCGCTGCTCAAGGCATTGAAAATCACCAAGTCGGAGCGCAGCGAGTACGACCATAGCATGCTGCGCATCCACGACGCGATGAAACTGGATCCGGCTTACCAGGGGCGCGCGTCACACCTGACTTTCGGTTTTCCGCCGGGCTCGACCTGGATCTGCTTTTCCGACCAGGCCGCGCATGCCGCGCTGGCCGGGCAATTCATGATGGAGCAGACCCTGCACCTGCCGATCGACGCGCTGTACTTTCCCGAGCGTTCGCCTCTGAAGGTGCTCGAGCGCCTGCGCGGGCGCGCGCTGGCGTAGCGCTTTACGCGCTTTACGCGCTTTACGCGCCTTCGGGCCGCGTCTTTTCAAACGCGATCATCAATTCGCGCAGCTCGTCCGGTACCGGCGCGGAAGCCTGGGCCACCGGGTCGCGGTACACATAGATCAGTTCGCCGGTGATCAGGTGCTCGTTCCCGCGATATATCTCCGGCACGAAGCGCATGCTCGATCGTCCCAGCCTGGCCAGGCGCATGCCGACATCGAGCATGTCGTCGAAGCGCGCCGAGGCATGGTATTCGACTGTTGCTTTCGCCACGTAGATGTTGTGCATCCACGCCGCCAGCTTCTCGCCGTACCGCGCCTCGCGGCCGGCGATCAGGGCGCGCCAGTATTCGGTGACGCCGACGTCGAAGTACAACAGGTAGTTGCCGTTGAACACCACGTCCTGCCGGTCCACTTCGGCCCAGCGTACCCGCAAGGGATGAAAAAATCTGAAGTCGGACTTCATGACCACATGCCTTTGAATTCACGAATACCGGACAGGAAAAACACGGCCTCCCGACAGACGTGCCTCAGCCTGCGATCCAGATGGTATTTCCAAAACTCTCGTCCAGCTTGTAGCCGCATTCCGCGAGAAATTGAAGTATCTTCTCAACACCTTGCCCGCGCATGGCCAAATAATCTGGATGAAGATCCAATGCCAATATTTGGACCCGCTTGTCCCGAAATATCTCGGGTGATCCGAAAATTGCCTCGTATTCGAACCCCTCAATATCCATTTTCAAGACATCGGCGCGATCAATGTTTGCCTGATCGAACAGTGCCGACAAGGTTCTGGTTTCCACTACCTGAGTTGGAACTTTGTATTTTGAACGGCGATAGAATCCCGTGCTGCCCGTACTGATATCCGGGGAAATATGAATTACGTTCGTGCCATTCTGGTCCGAGATGGCGCAAGTAAACAATTCAACATTGTCGATTTCATTAAGCTCAAAATTCTTTTCAAGGACAGGCCTCAGTCTTTCCTGAGGCTCAACCGCGATTGTCCTGCCGGTGGAGCCGACAAGCTTCGCACCAATAACGGCAAAGAATCCTTCGTTCGCGCCAATATCGACAAATACATTTCCCGGACTCAAGTACTGCTTCAGCGTCCGGGTAATTGCCGGGTCGTAGTCACCGCCGCTCAGGAGAAGATCGCCAACATGCGAGACCGGATCCACAAAAAAACGCCCGAGATCCGTCTCGATAGGTATTCTCTCTATTCCAACAATTTTCTTTATTGCGCTCGCAACTCCCGCCGGCCGAAAATTGAGCAGGAAATGCCGCGCTATTTTTGTCTTGATTGACAACTTCGCCGTACTTCTCACTTAGCCTCCTCGAAGCTTCCATATCAAGAGAAATGCCATGGGCTTCATGGCGGACCGCCCTTCTCCGCGATTGATGGCATTTCCTTTACCGGCAGCAAAGCCCGGAAATCGCACAGTCCCATTGTACATAGTTGCATTACGTACTTTTGCCTAAACCGAGGCGATCGATGGTGGCTTTCTCCGACGCGTAAGTATCGCGCGCGAACTTTGCGTAGCCTTCGGAATCCAGGTAGATCACCGGCTGGTCGTACCTATCGAGGACCTGAAGCACCTTCGGGTCGTCCAGGGTGGCCTTGAAGGCGTCGTGCAGGCGCTTGATCACGGCTGGCTCCATACCGCGCGGCCCGCCGATGCCGAAGGGCGAATCCGACACCGTGTTGTAGCCCTCATCCTTGAGCGTCGGCACATTGGGCCAGCGCTTGGTGCGCTTGCTGCCGTAGGTGGCAAGCAGGCGCAGGCGCCCCGAATCGACATGCGGGCCCCAGCCGGTGGAATCGCTGTGCGCCATCACGTGGCCGCCGATCACCGCCTGCATGCCGTCGGCGTTACCCTTGTAGGGTACGTGGGTCAGCTTGATGCCGGCCTGCATCGCGAACTCTTCCACGACCAGGTGCGGCGTGGTGCCGGTACCCGTCGAGCCATAGGTGAATTTCTCCGGGTTCGCCTTGGCGAAGGCCACCAGGTCCTTGATCGACTTGATCGGCGAGTCGGCCGGTACCACCAGGCCGAAGGTGTAGCCGGTCAGGCAGACGATGTAGGTGAAGTCGCGCATCGGGTCGAACTGCACCTTCTGCATGTGCGGGATGCGGAAAATACCCAGCGGAAACTGCGAAATGGTGTAGCCGTCCGGCCGCGCCTGCGTCAGCGCCACCGGGCCCAGGGTGCCGCCCGCGCCCGGGCGGTTTTCCACCAGCACCGGCTGGCCCAGGCCGCGTGCCGCGCTCTCGGCGAAGCTGCGCATGACGATGTCGGTGGTGCCGCCCGCCGGCCAGGGGCAATACATGGTGATCGGCCGGGCCGGATAGGCCTGCGCGCGTGCCGGCAGGCTGAACACCGAGGCCGAAGCCGCGGCGCCCGCGGCAAGCAAAAAGGTGCGGCGATTGCTCATGTTTGTCTCCTTGTTTTGACGGGCCCGCTCTGGCCGGCAGGCTGCCTGACTGAAACCGGGAAAGCTACTCGGGTTTGACCATGATGCAGCGTACCTTGTGGGTAACGCTGACCGCCACTTCGGCCGGATAGGCCGCCTTGCACGCGTCCACCACCAGCGGGCAGCGGGTGTGGAAATGGCAGCCCGCCGGCGGGTTCGCGGGGCTGGGCACGTCCGCCACAAGACGCTCCTTGACCTCGGCCGAGAGCGGCGCCAGCTTGCGCGTGGTATCCACGCGCGGTACCGCGGCCAGCAGCGCCTGGGTGTAGGGATGGCGCGGATTGCCCAGCACTTCCTCGGCGGTGCCGGACTCGACGATGCGCCCCAGGTACATCACCGAGACGTCGTGCGCCAGATACTCGACCACGCCGATGTTATGGGTGATGAACAGGTAGCTCACCCCCAGGGTCTTTTGCAGGTCCTTGAGCAGGTTGAGGATCTGCGCCTGCACCGACACATCCAGCGCGCTGGTCGGCTCGTCGCAGACGATCAGTTGCGGATCGACCGCCAGGGCGCGCGCGATCGCGATGCGCTGGCGCTGCCCGCCGGAGAATTCATGCGGATACTTGTAGCGAGACTCCGGCGCCAGGCCGACCTGCGCGAGCAACTCCATGACGCGCGCCTCGCGCGCCGCGCCATTGGCGCCGATGCCGAAGGAACCCATGCCCTCGGCGATGATTTCGCCCACGCGCATGCGCGGGTTGAGCGAGCCGAACGGGTCCTGGAACACCAACTGCATGCGGCTGCGCACCGCCTTCAGATCACCCCCTTTCAGGCCCAGCACCTCCTTGCCGCCAAAACGCACGCTGCCGCCGGTCACCGGCACCAGTTGCAGCAAACCCTTGCCCGCCGTCGTCTTGCCGCAGCCGGACTCGCCCACCAGGGCCAGGGTGCGGCCCTGGCGGATCGACATGGATACGCCATCGACCGCCTTGACCTGGCCGACCACGCGCTTGAACAGGCCCTTGCGGATCGGAAAATGCACCTTGAGGTCACGCACCTCCAGCAAATCCCCTGCCTCGACCGGCGCCGCGAAATCGGCGGCCTCCGGCTCGATCGGCGTCTCTTTTTGCAGCATGGTCGCCAGGCGCGAATGCTCTTCCGGGTCGAGCAGGTGGCAACGCGCCTGGTGCGCCGGGTCCAGCCCGTGCCAGGCCGGCGCCTCGGTCTTGCAGCGCGCGTAGGCATAGTCGCAGCGGTCGGCAAAGCGGCAGCCGGTGAACTGGCCCATCAGCGGCGGCACGAAGCCCTTGATCGAAGCCAGCGGCTCGCCGCGCTTGCCGGCGCCCGGCAAGGAGGCGAACAGCTTGAGCGCGTAGGGATGCAGCGGCTGGGAGAAAAAGGCATCGCGCGGGCCGATCTTGACGATCTCGCCGGCATACATCAGCGCCACCTGGTGCGCCATCTGCGCCACCACGCCCAGATCGTGGGTGATCAGGAGGATCGCCATGCCGCGCTCGCGTTGCAGGCTGCGCAGCAGATCGAGAATCTGCGCCTGGATGGTGACGTCCAGCGCGGTGGTCGGCTCATCGGCGATCAGCACTTCCGGCTCGGCGGCCAGGGCCAGCGCGATCATCACGCGCTGCTTCATGCCGCCCGAGAGCTGGAACGGATACTCGTCCATGCGCCGTTCCGGGTCAGGAATGCCGACGCGCTTGAGCCAGTCGGTAGCGCGGCGCCGAGCCGCATTGCCCTCGTCGATGCCGTGGCGCTCCAGCACCTCGACAATCTGCTCGCCGCAGGTAAGCACCGGGTTCAGGCTGGTGGCCGGTTCCTGGAAGATCATGCCGATGCGCGCGCCGCGCACGTCGCGCATCTTGTACTCGGGCAGCGTAAGAATGTTGCTGTCGCCCAGGTTGACCTGGCCGCGCTCGATCCAGCCCGACTCCGGCAGCAGGCGCATGATCGAAAGCGCGGTCATCGATTTGCCGCAGCCAGACTCGCCGACGATGGCGAAGGTCTCGCCGGCGCGCAGTTTCAGGTCGACGCCATCCAGCGGATGTACCACCCCGCTCTCGCCGCCGATGCGGGTGTGCAATCCCGAGACTTCGAGCACGTCGCTCATGCGCGTTTGGGCTCCATCAGGCGCGGCCGCGGCCGGCGCATCACGCGGCGCGGGTCGAACGCTTCCTGCACCGCGTCGGCGAACAGGTTGGCGGCCAGCACCAGGGCAAGCATGAAAAAGAAAGCAGCGGCCAGCAACCACCACACCACCGGCTCGCGCGAAATCTCGAAGCGCGCCGCATTGATCATGGTGCCGAAACTGTTCATCGTCGGATCGACGCCGACACCGACATAGGACAACACCGCCTCGGCCAGCACCATGCCGGAAAAATCCATCACCGCGCTGATGGTGACCAGGTGCATCACGTTGGGCAGCATGTGGCGCGAGAGGATGCGCAGCCTGGCCACGCCGAACGCCTGCGCCGCCTGGATGTAGTCGAGTTCACGCAACTTGAGCGCCTCGCCGCGCAACAGGCGGCACAGGCCAGTCCAGCTGGTGACGCCGAGGATGATGCACAGGGCAAGCAGACGAAAGTCGGCGCGCTCCAGCGTGGTCTGGAAGTCGTCCGCGTGCGTGTCGATATACACCTGGGTGATCAGGACGGCGGCGGCGATCAGCAGCACGCTGGGGATCGAGCTTAAGGTCGTATAGACATAGACGATCACATCGTCCACCCAGCCCTTGAAATAGCCCGCCGCCAGCCCCGCCAGCACCGCGAACGGCAGCATCACCATGGTGGTGAGCGTACCGATCAGCAGGCCCGTGCGGATGCTCTTGAGTGACAGGGTCAGCACGTCCTGGCCCACCTTATCGGTGCCAAACAGGTGATAACGGCTGCCCAAGGTTACCGCAAGGGCGGCCAACAGGCAGATGATCAGCAGGGTAATCAGCACCGGCCGCCAGGGCGCGTAGGCAGGCTCCCGCCAGAGGCCGCGCCAGGCGCGCAGCGGCTGCTTGCCGCGGCCGATCAGCAGGCACAGTCCCAGGCACGCCAGGCTCCACAGCACAAAGCCTCCCGCCAAGCCGGCAACGGAACGCTTGGCGATATCGGCGCCGGCGTCGGCAGTGTCCTTGAGGTGGGCCCCGCCCGAGGTCAGGCGCGGAAACTCGCGCGCTTGCGTGCCATCGGCTCGCTCGACGGTCTCCTTGGCAAAGGAATGGGTGGCCAGCGGGGCCGAGTAGGTCTTTTCGCTCTTTCCGGCCATCTGCCCCAGAGTCACGCCGATCAGTACGTCGAGCACGCTCTTTACTTCGACCGACAATTGCGCCTTGCCGGTGGGCGGCGCACGGCCCGCCGCCTGGGCCGCCGGCGCGACCGGTTGCATGGTCACTCGAAAGTGCAGCGAATCGAGCAGGCCGATGGCCGCATAGGTTGCCAACACCATCGCGCACGCCATCGCAATGCCGTTGCGCCGCACCTTGATCCATGGCGCGAGCAGGTGCGGATGGCGCCTCGCATGCAGGACATACCAAAGCACGGCGGCCACCAGTAGCCAGATCAGCAGGTCGGTTTTGAGGAAAACAGGCGTGATACTCATTCGATGCGCACCCGCGGGTCGACCAGGGTGTAGGAAATGTCGGTCGCGATCAGGCCAATCACATAAAGGACCGTGCCGATGAACACCATCGAGCGCACAATGCCGAAGTCCTGCGCCTGGATCGCTTCAATGGTGTAGCTGCCCAGGCCGGGAATACCGAAGAACGATTCCGTCAGCAGGCTGCCCATGAACAAGGTCGGGATCACCACCACCACGCCGGTAAGAATGGGGATCATGCCGTTTTTCAGTACATGCCTGAACATCACCGCCAACTCGCCCATGCCCTTGGCGCGCGCGGTGCGCACGTAGTCCTTGCCGACTTCCTCGATGAATATGGTCCGGTACAGACGGGTGGAGCCGGCAATCCCGGCGATCAGGCCGATCATCACCGGCAAGACCAGAAAGCGGAATCCGTCCATCACCCCGTCGTAACCGGAAACCGGCACCAGGCGCCACACCTTGCTGAACAGGAACTGGCCGCCGATGATGTAGAACAACCCCGAGATCGACATCATGACCACCAGCAGAATCTGGCTGGCCAGATCGAAACGGGTGCCGCGGAACAGCGCCAGCAGTAGGGCAAAGCTGACGTACAGCGCCAGGCCGACGATGAATACCGGTACCTGGATCGCCAAGCTGGGGCCGGCGCGGGTGCGGATCTCGTACCAGATGTCGCGCCCGTCATCGGACTGGCCGAAGTTGAGCGCGAACATCGCCGCCGACTTCTCGAAATAGATGGTGTTGGTGAACTTCGCCGCCCCCTGCGCGGCGCTGTTGTACAGCAGCGGCTTGTCGTAACCACGCTCGGCCTTCCACTTGGTGATGGCATCGGCCGTGATGCGTTTGCCGCCCAGTTGGATGCGCGCGATGTCGTCCGGCGTGTTGACCTTGAAGAACAGCCAGAAGGTGATCAGGTTCACCCCGATCAGCACCAGGAGGCCGTAGCCGATACGCCGCAACAGGTAGGCAGTCATAGCGCCCCCGCCGGCGGCGGGATGTCGCCAGGCGCGCGCTCCATGGCCGCGCGCGCATCGCCGATGGCCGCGGTACTTTCGGCCCGGCGCCAGCCGCGCCAGCCCAGCCAGGCCAGCGCCGCCACGCCGATGACCAGCAAGACGAAGGGCCAGACCACCGGCTTGTTCCAGGCCAGGCGCTTGCGCGCGCGCAACTCCGCATCGATGCGCTGGTACTTGAGGTAATTGCGCGCCATCTCGTTGGGCTTGCTGTTCTTCACCCAGTCGTGCACCAGGGCATAGCTCTTCGGATTCACCCCCCACATCCAGGGCACGTCGTTGCGCAGGATCGTCACTGCCTTGTCGATCAGCGCCTGGCGTTCGGGCGAATTGTCCATGGTGCTGATCTGCTCGAACAGGCGGTCAAACTGGGCGTTCGAATAGTTGGACTTGTTCTCGCCGTCGTTCTTCACCGTCGAGTTGGGGCCGTAGAACAGGAACAGGAAGTTCTCCGGATCCGGATAGTCGGCGTTCCAGCCCAGGGCGAACATCTGGGTATTGCCCTTGCGGATCTTGTCCTGGAAACGGTTGAAGTCCGAGCTGCGGATTTCCAGTTGCACGTTGATCTGCGCAAATTGCTTGCGATACCAGTCCAGCACCGCCTTGTTGGAAGTGGTGGTATCGAAATACAGGACCAGAGGCGCGCCGGTCTTGGCGTCGCGGCCGTCCGGGTAGCCGGCCTCGGCAAGCAGTTTTTTGGCGACGCTGATCGGCTTGCGCTGCGGCTTGCCGTCGACCCAGTCATAGACGACGGGATTGAGGCCTTCCTTGCCTTCGCGGTAGCCGAAGATGCCGGGGGGCAGCGGCCCCTGCGAGGGAAGGCCGCGCCCGTTCATGAAGATCGAGATCATCTCCTCGTATTCCATCGCGATCGAAAGCGCCTGGCGCAACTTGCGCGCGCGCTCCCCGCCCACGCCGCCCACCACCGGGTCGATCCAGTTGAATGCCAGGTAGGACGCGGAGGTCGCCAGCGAAGTGCGCAGGCGAATGCCGCGCTCTTCCATCTCCGGGCTCAGGCTGACATCGCCCGTGCCGCCGAACTTGACCGCCTGGTCGAAGTTGTCCGAAGCGATGCCCGACTTGTCGAAGTAACCCTGCAGGAACTTGTTCCAGTAGGGAATCGCCTCTTTCTCGCGGATGAAGACGATGCGGTCCATGAAGGGGATGCGCTTGCCGGCATCGTCGAGCAGGCCATTCTTCTTGTCGTCCGGCTCGCCTTCGGAGGGATATTTCTCGCCGCGGAAGTTCGGATTCTTGGACAGCACCATGCGCAGGTTGGGATTGTTCTCCGTCAGCATGTAGGGCCCGGTGCCGACCGGGTACCAGTCGAGGGTGAAGTTCTTGTCCACCATGCCGGCCTGCGAATAAAACTCGTCGGCCTCCCAGGGGATGGGCGCGAAAAACGGCATTGCCATCCAATAGAGGAACTGCGGATACTTGCCCTTGACCATGACCCGATAGGTGGTCTTGTCGACCACTTTCACGCCTTCGATGTCAGAGTTGCGCAGGTCCACCCAGGCCCCCTTGCCGCGCTGGCCTTCCGTCTTTTTGACTTCGGCCTGCAATTTCTCGCCATACTCCTTCAGCCCTACGATGTACTCGGACATGTGGCCGAAGATCGGCGAATTGACGCGCGGGTGCGCAAGGCGCTTGATCTCGTAGACGTAGTCCGCCGCCTCCAGCTCGCGGGTCCCGGTGCCCTTGAAATCATTCAGGATGTACTTGCCGGCAATCTCGTCCGGCGCCAGGTGCCGGTTGGACTCCACAAAGGCAGGATGCGGCTGATAGCGGATGCCGGGCTGGATGCGGATCTCGTAGATGCTGACCGCAACGTCCGCCGCGACCGCGCTTTCAGGCAGCTCGCGCCCGGCTTTGTCCAGGAAGCGCGGCTTGGGCATTTCGGTCGCCGCGGCCGGAATCAGCTCATACGGGCGCTTCAGGTAGTGATACTGGAAGGGCGGCTCGTAAATCTGGCTGTTGAACTCGGCTTCCGGTTCGGTATAGGACTGCGCCGGATCCAGGTGCTTGGGGCGCTCGGTGAATTCGGTGTAGAGCGCGTTCTCGCTCGCCTCGCCCAGCGGATAAGGGTTGTTCCAGACATCGCCGCAGGCGGCGACCAGGGAAACGAAAGCCAGGGCGGCTACCCGCGCCCACCGCATGCCCCGCCTCATAGCCGTACCCGACGCCGCATTTTCATGGCCGCAAGTGTAACCAAAGAAACCCTGCCCGCGCCATGCCTGTTTCTGCCCGGCGACTCCGCGGAACCCTGCCCGCCTTGCCCCGATATAATCCGCGCCAGTCATAACACCTGTGGAGAGCAACAATGGGATTCCTCGCCGGCAAGAAGATTCTGGTGACGGGGGTGCTGAGCAATCGGTCGATCGCCTACGGCATCGCCAAGGCATGCCACCGTGAAGGGGCTGAACTGGCCTTCACCTACCAGGGCGAGCGTTTCGAGGAGCGCATCAAGGGCTTTGCCGCCGAGTTCGGCTCCACGCTCTACTTCCCCTGCGACGTCGGCAGCGACACGGACATCGCCGCGGTTTTCGAAGGCCTGAAGAAATCCTGGGACGGGCTGGACGGCGTGGTGCACGCGATCGGCTTTGCCCCGCGCGAAGCCATTGAGGGTGATTTCATGGAAGGCCTGTCGCGCGAGTCCTTCAAGATCGCGCATGACATTTCCAGCTACTCCTTCCCGGCGCTGGCCAAGGCCGCGCTGCCGATGATGGCCGGGCGCAAAGGCGCGCTGCTCACCCTTACCTATCTGGGCGCCGAACGCGTGGTGCCGAACTACAACACCATGGGCCTGGCCAAGGCCTCGCTGGAAGCAGCAGTGCGCTACATGGCCAGCAGCCTGGGCCCGCACGGCCACCGCGTCAACGGCATCTCCGCCGGGCCGATCAAGACCCTGGCGGCAATGGGCATTGGCGGTTTCTCGAAGATCCTCAAGTTCGTCGAGGAGAATGCGCCGATGCGCCGCAACGTCACCGTGGACGATGTCGGCAACGTCGCTGCCTTCCTGCTCTCCGATCTCGCCAATGGCGTGACTGGGGAAATCACGTACGTGGACAACGGCTTCTCCCGCATCGTCGGCGGCATGCCGACGGCGTAAGGCCGCATTCGCCATCGCATCCATCCGGAGGAAGCACGTCATGCACAAGAGAAACCTGGCTGCCCTGCTCTTGTCGGCATACTTCGGATGGGCCGGCGCCGCGCCGCCGGCCACCTCCGTTCCCGCCGACACGGTGAAGTGCGATATACAGCTTAACGTGACCGATCCCGACCCCAAGGGCCTGAACGTGCGCGCGGCGCCCAAGGTGGCGCCGGACAACATCATTGGCGTGCTCAAGCCGGATGGGGAATGGACCACGGTGCATGTGATCGGCAACCAGGGCGACTGGTTCCTGATCGATGGCGCCGAGATGGTGGATGACAACGCGCCCAAGGGCATGCGCACTTCGTTCAAGGGCCGTGGCTGGGTACACAAGAGCAAGGTCGGCGGCATCGAGATCGAACCGCGCGACATGCTGGAGTCGCCGGCCGCCGGCGCCAAGCCCGTGATGCGCGGTACCGACACCATGCGCACGGCCAAAATGCAGGTCACCGCCTGCCAGGGTAAATTCATCCAGCTGCAGGACGCCAAGAACAAGGGCTGGGCGAGCCGCTACTGCACCAATCAGCGCACCACCTGCGCCTGACGGTTCGTCCCTGCGCGGCACGCTTCATGCTGCGTTTTGGTCGAGTTTTGGTCGAGTTTTGGTCTCGGGAAGCTTGATTGCGGACAAGTGCCCGCCGCCTTGTTTTGGTTTAAGATTCCCATCTTGTATACAAAATCATCGCTGATTGTGTGCAGGCGCGTTTTGCTCCGTTTTTATCCCGCCCCTGCCCGAGTCCTGAAGGTTAACCGTGCCGATCTCCACCCGAATCAAGCCCAATCTGTATAAAGACTCGGTCGCGCTGATGCGCATCGCCGAAAAGCTGCTGCAGGACCCGCAGGTCACCCGCGCCACCCTGGTGATGGCCACTCCCGCCAACAAGGAAATCCTGGAGGAAGCCGGACTGCTGAACCAGGATGCCGGCGCCGCCAATCCCAGCGACCTGATCATCGTGATCGAGGCGGCGAACGAGGCGGTCGCCAGGGACGCCTTCGCCAGGGTCGATGATTCACTCACCGGCGCGGCGATCAAGTCCGGCAGCGGCCAACTCGAAATCGTGCCCAGGACCGTCGGCATGGCCCTGTCTCGCCTGGCCGAAGCGAACATCGCGCAGATTTCCGCGCCTGGCGCCTACGCGGGTGCCGAGGCGCTGAAGGCCGTCAAGGCCGGCCTGAACGTCTTCCTGTTCAGCGACAACGTGCCGCTGGCGCAGGAAATCACCGTCAAACAGCTGGCGCAATCCAAGGGCCTGCTGGTGATGGGGCCGGACTGCGGCACCGCCATCATCGGCGGCGTGCCCCTGGGCTTTGCCAACGTGGTCCGGCACGGCCGTGTCGGGTACGTCGGCGCCTCCGGCACGGGCCTGCAAGAGGTCACGGCGCAGACTCATCTGCTCGGCGAAGGCATCAGCCAGGCGATCGGCACCGGCGGCCGCGATGTGAAAGCCGAAGTCGGCGGCATCACCATGCTGATGGCGCTGGACCTGCTGACCGGCGACCCGGCGACGGAAGTGATCGGCATCGTCTCCAAGCCGCCCGCGCCAGCCGTGATGAATGCGGTGATCGAGCGCGCCGGCATGGCGGGCAAGCCGGTGGTGGTGTGCTTCCTTGGCGGTGAGCGCATCGATGCGCCGGCCAACGTGACCCAGACCGGCAACCTGTTCGACTGCGCCGCCGCTTGCGTGGCATTGGCGCGCAAGCAGGCATTCACGCCCGTCAAATTCGACAAAGGCCAGACCGCGCCGGGCTTCGCGCCGACGCAGAAATACATCCGCGGCCTGTTCTCTGGCGGTACCTTCGCCACCGAGGCGCAGGTGGCGCTGCGCGATGCCGGCGTCTCGGCCTGGTCCAACGTGCCGCTCGACAAGTCGCGCGCCCTCGCCGACCTGCACCGCGCGCAGGAGCACACGGTACTGGACCTGGGCGACGACGACTTCACCGTCGGCAAGCCGCACCCGATGATCGATCCGTCCACCCGCGTGGCGCGCATCAAGCAGGAAGCCGCGGACCCCGCCACCGCCGTGATCCTGCTCGACATCGTGCTGGGCTACGCCGGCCACATGGACCCGGCCGGCGCACTGGTTCCCGCCATCCTCAAGGCGCAGACCGCCGCGCAGAGCCAGGGGCGCCGCCTGGTGTTCGTCGCCTTCGTCTGTGGTACCGAGGAAGACCCCCAGGTACGCTCCGAACAGGAAGCCAAGCTGTTAGAGGCCGGCTGTCTGCTGGGCCGCTCCAGCACCGAGGCCGCGCGCATGGCCGCGGCCCTGGCCGCCGCCTGAGCGCCGCCGATGAATACCCCTGCCATTGCGGAGCGCGCGAGCAAGCGCGTGGTCATCGCCCTCGGCGGCAATGCCGCCTACCCGCCCACCATCAAGGGCACCGCCGAAGAGCAGCTCGAGGTGATGGAAGCCTTGTGCGAGCACTTCGTGCGCATGATCAACGCCGGCTACCAATTGGTCATCACCCACGGCAACGGCCCGGTGGTGGGCAACATCCTGTTCAGGATGGCGAAGACCGCCGCCGAACTGCCGCCGATGCCGATGGACGTGTGCGTCGCGCATTCGCAGGGCGGCATGGGCTATATGCTGGAGCAGAGTTTCCAGAACGTGATGCGCCGGCGCGGTTGTCACGCCGGGGTCGCGGCGGTGCTGACCGAGGTGGAAGTCGATCCCAAGGATCCAGCCTTCACTCACCCGACCAAACCGGTCGGCAAGTTTTTCTCCGAGACCGAAGCCAGGCGTCTGGAGAAAGAAACCGGCTGGAACTTCGTCGAGGACTCGGGCCGCGGCTGGCGCCGCGTCGTGCCCTCGCCGCTGCCCAAGGAAATTCTCGACCTGCCGGCCATCGAAGCCCTGCTCTCCGCCGGCCTGATCCCGATTGCGGCGGGCGGCGGCGGCATTCCCGTGATCCGCGATGCGCAAGGCGATTACAAAGGCGTGCCGGCGGTGATCGACAAGGACCTGACCTCCGCGATGCTGGCGGCGCGCCTGGGCGCAACCGCCTTCATCATGCTCACCGGTGTGGAACACGTGGCGCTGGACTTTGGCAAGCCGACCCAGCGCTCCGTCTCAAAACTCACCGCCAGCGAAGCGCGCCAGCATCACAAGGACGGCCAGTTCCCGCCCGGCAGCATGGGCCCGAAGATCGATGCGGCGCTGAATTTCCTCGCCGACTATGACGGTACCGTGGTGATCACCTCCCTTGAGCGCGCCTTCGACGCGCTCACTGGTGAAGCCGGCACGCGCATCGTGCGGGATGCCTGAGATGCCTGCGGTTTCGCTCGAGCCACGGATCGTCGCCCTGGGTGAACGCGCCGCAGCGGCGCTGGCCCATAGCGGCGGCGCGCTGCAGCTGATCCCGGGTTTCACCGAGACACCCTATCGCCTGGCGGGCGAAGACATCATCTGGATCGGCACGCGCGGCGAGGCGCATCCGCGCGCCGTGTTCGTCGATGCGCCGCTGGAGACAATGGCGCTGGCCTGGGATGCGCCGCCGCGCCCCGCCGGGCGTCATGACCACGGAACACTGGATCGCGAGCGCACCGCGCCGCTGTTCGCCGAACTGGCGCGGCGTTGCCGGGAACTGGGCGAACCGCGTGGTCTCGGCAAACTGCTCATCGGCCTTGCGCCGCCCTTCCCTCTCGATCTGCGTGCCGATACGGCCCGCGCGCTCGCGGCCGCGGTTGTCATGGGCGATACACAGGCCTTCGAGCATGCCGGCATGCGCCTACTCGGCGTGGGCGGCGGGCTGACGCCCTCCGGCGATGATTTCGTCGGCGCCGCGCTGTTCACCCTGCATCATCTGGGCGAGGCGCAATGGCAGGGCGCTGCCGACGCACTGCTCGCCGCCATCCCGACCCGCAGCCACGCCATCAGCGCGGCCCTGTTTGCCGACCTGGCGAGCGGCGAGAGCTTCGAGCCGCTGCACCAATTGCTCGCCGCCGTTCCGCTGGGCGTCGCCGCCATGCTGGACCCGGCGCGCCGCCTCGCCGCGATCGGCCATTCGTCCGGCTGGGATATGCTCACCGGCATGATCGCCGCCGTCACCGGCAGCTTCAAAGAACACTGCAACACCCATTGAACCGAAAGAGCTTCACTATGTCTTCCTCCCTGATCAGCAGCGCGCCCCAGGTCGTCAACCTGGGCCTGGAATCCTTCAACGACAGCGTCACCGGCAACGGCGGCGCCGCCCTGCAACTGGATTGGCAGCCGCCCGGCAATGCCGACCCGGCGCTGGCCTGGAAGCTGGCGCAGATGATGGGCGACGCCTCCGACCCGAACAGCCTGGGCAGCAAGATCGACGCCGCCAACAAGCTGGCCTGCGAGAAGGTGATCTCCAGCCGCCCCATGCTGGTCGACGTGGCGTTGCGCGCCGACGGCGTGTGGAAGGAGATGAAGGAAGAGCGCATCCTGCTGCACGCTGGCGCGCCGGTGGCCTGGCCCGACATGTGCGGCCCGATGCACGGCGCGATGATAGGCGCGGTGCTCTATGAGGGCTGGGCCGATACGCCGGAACAAGCGCGCGCCATGCTGGAAAAAGGCGAGATCAAGTTCGCGCAATGCCATGACTTCAAGGCGGTGGGCCCGATGACGGGCATCATCTCCGCTTCCATGCCGGTGTGCGTGGTCCACAACACCACCCACGGCAATGTGGCTTACACCAACATCAACGAGGGCATCGGCAAATGCCTGCGTTTCGGCGCCAACAGCCCGGACGTGCTGGCGCGCCTGAAGTGGTTCGAGAAGGTGCTGGCGCCGGCGCTGAAGGCCGCCACCCTTTACTCGGTGAACAACAAGGAAGGCGGCGTCGACCTGAAAAGCATCCAGGCGCAGGCGCTGCTGATGGGCGACGAGGTGCACTCGCGCAATGCCGCCGCCACCGCGCTCTACTTCATGCAGATGGCGCCTTCGCTGGTCGCTACCGACGTGCCGCAGGCCCACGTCAAGGAAGTGCTGGACTTCATCGGCCGTACCTCGCAGTTCTTCCTGAACCTCTCGATGGTCGCATCGAAGGCCATCATGGATGCGGCGCACGGCATCGAATATTCCAGCGTGGTCACCGCCACCGCGCGCAACGGCACCACCACCGGCCTGCGTGTTTCAGGCCTTGGCCGCGCCTGGTTCCAAGCGCCTTCCGACAACCCGGTCGGCCTGTTCTTCCCCGGCTTCAAGCAGGAAGACGCCAATCCCGACCTGGGCGACTCGGCGATCTGCGAGACCGCCGGCTATGGCGGTTTTTCGCTGGCCGCCTCCCCGGCGCTCACCCTGCTGGTCGGCGGTACGGTGGCCGATGCAAATCACTACTCGCAACTGATGTACAACATCACCACCACCAAGAACCCGGCGCTCTCCCTGCCCAACCTGGAGTTCGACGGCGCGCCCACCGGCATCGACGTGCGCAAGGTGGTCGATACCGGCATCCGCCCGGTGGTCACCACCGGCATCGCGCACAAGGAAGCGGGCGTGGGCCAGATCGGCGCCGGCATCGTGCGCGTGCCGATGGGCTGCTATGTCAGTGCGCTGGAGGCGATGGCGGAGAAGTATGGCGTGGCCTGATTCCTGCGACGCCGCAATAAAAAACCGCGCCGAAGCGCGGTCAGACTGCTGACAAAGCAGGTTGTTGTGAGCAGGACCACGCCAACTCCCGCGCCGCTCCCTCTGACTTCGGGGGATTCAAAGGGGGCTTGCCCTCTTTGTCAACAACCTGACCGCGCCGAGGCGCGGTTTTTTATTGCTCCATCATCCCTCAGCTAGGCGTATAGGCCAGACGCACGTAGATCGGCGCGTAGGCTTCTGCCTGCGTCAGGTCCACCAGTCCCTCGCGCGTCAGTTCAAGCAGCGCGAGGAAATGCACCACCGCCACCTGCACGCTGGGCACGCCGTCGAACAGGTCGGCAAACTCGACAAATCGCTCGCCCTGCAGCTTGCGCAGAAGCAGGCTCATATGCTCGCGCACCGACAGTTCGGCGCGGCCGATGCGGTGATGCTGGGTCAGTTTCGCGCGCTTGACCACGTCCAGCCAGGCCAGGCGCAGGTCTTGCGCATTGACCTCGGCAAGCAGCACCTGGAAATTCACATCCATCGTGGCCTGTACCGGCCAGAAATCGCGCCCCACCACCGGCATCGCTTCGAGCTTGCGCGCGCCTTCCTTGATGCGCTCGTATTCCAGCAGGCGGCGCACCAGTTCGGCACGCGGGTCTTCCACCTCGCTGGCTTCGTCGCTCTTCTTGATCGGCAGCAACATGCGCGACTTGATCTCGATCAGCATCGCGGCCATCAACAGGTACTCGGCCGCCAGTTCGAGGTTGTGGTTGCGGATTTCTTCCACATAGGCCAGGTACTGCCGGGTCACCTGGGCCATCGGGATGTCGAGGATGTTGAAGTTCTGCTTGCGGATCAGGTAGAGCAGCAAGTCCAGCGGACCTTCGAAAGTCTCTTCAAGAAAGACTTCGAGGGCGTCCGGCGGGATGTACAGGTCCTGCGGCAGGGCCAGCACCGGCTGGCCATACAGCTTGGCCAGGGTGGCGCTCACCTCCCCCGTATCCAGGACCGCCTGGTCATCCGACGAATCCGGCAATGCGATGTTCTCGGTCACGCCTCAGACCTTGGTCTGGTACACGTAGGCGGTCTGGTTGATGCGCGATTGCGCATTGCGCTGCTGCTGGTCGGGATCGAGATCACGGTCCCACCAGATGGCGCGGCCACGGCGCTGTTCATCGGCCAATTCGGGCTTTTTCTGGAACAGCTCGCGCATGAAACGGGTGTGTTCGGATTCGTACATATCGTGGGTACCCCGGGTGAGCACTACAATCTATAGCGTATTCTACCCCAGCTTGCGGGAGAAATGGCAAGGCCGCCGCCGCGCCGGCCGGAAGTCCCTTTTTGTTGCTTGCGCAGCCGTCCCGGCCTTGACTTTTGCATGCAAGCATGGTGCCGGGGATGGAAATCCCTTGCGGTTTCCGGCAATAGAGACCTTTTACACCGCCTATTCCGCGGCTGCACCCCTGCTTGGAACGCATGGAGGGCGTCAAGTTGCCATCGAGGGTGCCGATAACCCTCGGGAAGCGCGCTCGCGGCCAGCCGCGGCGCCCTGTTTCCGTCCTGTTCCGATCAATTCGCCTCCCGAAGCCGCCATGTCTTTCTGCACTCGCGTCATTGCCTGTTCCTTCGCCCTGGCCGGCGGTCTGATGCTGGGCTTCGCCCCGCGCGCCGGCGCCACCGTATGGCAGCCGGTGCATACGACGCTGAAGTCGCAGACCGAAGTCGACCTGGATTCGATTGTCAAAAAGGATGGCGCGGCAACGGCATGGGTCCAGCAGGTGCATGCCGACCCGGTTGGCTCCAAAACCGGCGCCTATTTTGTATACCGCACGATTAAAATGCAGGTGCGCTATCAGTGCGCACCGCGCACCAGCGCGGTTCAAAGCCGCGCTTACTATAACGACACAGGCACTGAAGTCGCTTCCGAGCGACAGGCCGAAGATGCGCGCGTGGCGGCGCCCGAATCTCCCGAGGATCGTGCCCTGAATATCGCTTGCGCAGCGGATCCCAAAAAGGCGGCCGCCGCCTTGCGCAAACCCGAGCCGACCCAGGCACGCTACATGGACGGCCCCGCCCCCGCCGAACGCCGCGCCGGCATGATCAAGACCAGCGCCCCGGCTGCCGACGAGCATGCGCCCGCCGCCAAGCCGGCGGAGGCTCCGGCTGCGTCGCACGACCCTCACGCCGCCCCGGCGCCCAAGGCCGCGCCCGCTGCGCCAAAAACCGTGTTGCCGCCGCTTCCTCTGGCTGCCGCAGGCCATACGGCCCCTTCAGCCCATGCAGCGCCTTCCGCGCATGCAGCCGCGCCAGCGCGCGAATCCCGCGAAAAGGTGGTCGACCGCGTGCTGCGCGAGCGCGGCATCGCCAAGCCGGCCGTTGTCGGACCGTTCGCCACCCAGGGCCACGAAGAGTCCCACTGGGACTACGCCGGGGAAAACGCGCCGTATCGCTGGGGCGACATGAAGGCCGACTTTGTGACCTGCAAGAGCGGCCAGCGCCAGTCGCCGATCGACATCCGCAGTCCGGTCATCTCCGAGATGGAGCCGATCGTGTTCCACTACGAAGAGTCGCCCCTGAAGGTGCTCAACAACGGCCATACCATTCAGGTCGAGATCGCGCCCGGCAGCTTTATCCTGCACGGCGGCGCGCGCTACGAACTGTTGCAGATGCACTTCCATACGCCGTCGGAAGAGCGCATCAACGGCCGCTCCTTCGCCATGGTGGCCCACCTGGTGCACAAGAGCGCCCAGGGCAAGCTGGCGGTGGTTGCCGTCCTGCTGGACGCCGGCGCTTCGCACCCCGCCATCGAAACCATCTGGAACACCATGCCGGGCACCGCCGGCCGCACCCGCGAGCGCCCCGAGATCGCCTTCAACCCGATGAGCGTGCTGCCCGCCGACCGCAATTTCTTCAGTTTCCAGGGCTCGCTCACCACCCCGCCGTGTACTGAAGGCGTGCAGTGGCTGGTGATGAAGACGCCGGTGGAAATGGGACGTGAGCAGATCGCCCATTTCGGTGCCCTGTACCCGATGAATGCGCGCCCGATCCAGCCGGTCAACGACCGCGTGATCAAGGCCGGCCGCTAAGCGGCCCCGTAAAAAATAAAGCCACCCTCCGGCGGCTCAGGTTGTTGACCAAAGGGGCAGGCAAGCCCCCTTGGAATCCCCCAAAATCAGAGAGAGTTGCACGGGAGTTGGTGTGGCCCTGCGCGCAACAACCTGCCTTGTCAGCAGTCCGAGCCTCCCCAGGGGGGCTTTGCCGCTGATTTGTCGCTAAGAAACGCCATCAGGCCTTCTGGATCAGACCACAGGCAATGCGCGGCCCGGAATTGCCGGCCGGCTGGCTCTTGTAGTCGTCCGGGTCGCGGTGCACCACCACGGCCTTGCCGATCACATCGTTGGCGCCACTGCCCACCGAGAGCCCGCTGATTTCGAAGCTGCCTTGCACCCGGCCCTGCGCGTCGGTTTTCAGGTTCTGGATGTCGCCGGCGTGATGCGCGCCCATGGCGCCACCGTGCTGCATACCGGTCGGGTTGAAATGCCCGCCCGCGCTCATCGCGTCCGGCGCGCTGCAATCACCCTTCTCGTGCACGTGGAAGCCATGCTCGGCGTTCGGCTTCAGACCCGAGATGTCCACGGTCACCATCACCTTGTCGCTGCCGCGCGCTGCAAAGCGCACGGTACCGGTGGTGCTGCTGCCGCTCTTGGGCGCCAGGGCCGCCGAAGCGGCCGGCCCGCTGGCCATGGGACCGGACGCGCAGCCGGCGGCAAGAACAGCAGGAATTGCGATGGACAAGGCAAGCTTGAGATGCGGAAACTTCATGGGAACCCACTTTCCAGAACAAAATCGAGGCAACACCCGCCTATTTTTTCGTTGCCGGAGCGGCACCAGGTGCCGCGGCCGGCGCCGCGGCAGCGGTGGTCGCCGGGGCAGGAGCGGCAGGCGGTGTCGGCAGGCCGAGCCCGAGCTGCGGCTTGATCTCCTTGCCTTCTGACTTGGCCTTGGCGGCATAGTTCATTACCGCCTTGTCCATATACTTGGCCAGGAGATCGGCCTCCTTTTTCGCCGTCTCCGCCGCCTTTTGCTTGGCTTCCTCGGCTTTGGCCGGATCCACGGGCGGGGGCGGTGGCAACTTTGCCACTGCCAGTCCCATTGTAGCCGCAAGCGCCAGCCCCAGGCCGGCTTGCCAGATCGATGCCTTCATCGCGGGTCTCCTCGTTTCGTCTTCGGCTCAGGCGTGGTGCGCGCCGACGGGCAGCGTGCCGCCCGCCGCAGGCGGCGCGGGCGGCGCCGACTTGCCCTTGATCTTGTTGTACCAGTACTCGTGGTGCTCCCTGGCCCAGGCCTCGTCCACATAACCGGTTTTCATCGCGTTGAACGCGCCGGCCATGCCGACCGTGCCCATGTAGATATGCCCCAGGCCCGCCGTCATCATCAATACCGTACCCACCAGGTGGATGACGTTGGCCAGTTGCATGGTGGCGCGGGTCTGGTCGAAATTGGGGAAGTCAAGCACGAAGCCCGAGGCGCTGACAATCACTCCCAGGAACAGCACGCCACCCCAGAACCAGAGCTTTTCGCCGGCGTTGAACTTGTCCGACGGGATATGCTCGCCGGTGGCCAGGCCACCGCCCTTGAGCAGCCATGTCAGGTCGTAGCCCTTGGGCCAGTTATCCTTGATGAAGGTGACGAACATCACCACCAGCGCGATCGAAAACACCGGGCCGGCGAAATTGTGCAAGGTCTTGAACAGGATGGTGATGGTGGCGAACAAGGTGTGGCCGATCACCGGCAGCAGCACCAGCTTGCCGAAGGCCATGGTCAGGCCGCTGATGGCGAGAATCGAAAACGTGATCGCCACCGTCCAGTGCACCAGGCGCTCGAAGGGCGTAAAGCGCTGGATCTTGCGGCCGGTCTCCGCCTCCTTGAGCGGGATGGTGCCGCGCCACAGGTAGAACAGCACGCACAGCGCGAAGACCCCGGCAAACAGCAGGCCGCCGCCGGGAATCAGCTGGTTGTTGCGGCGCTGCCGCCAGGTCTCCCCGCCCGACTGGATCAACACCCCGACTTCACGCCCGGGAATGCTGGTGTAGTGCGTATCGCCCGAGCGCACCTCGCGCCACACCGGCGCGTTGTTGCCGGGCTGGTTGCGCTGGCGCTTGGCTTCGTCCGCCGCCGCCGGAAAGAGCACGGAGTCGAAGGTCTGGGTGCTTTGCTGTGCCGGTGCAGCGGCAGGAGCGGCGGAGGGAGCAGCGGCAGGCGGCGCCTTCGCTGCGTCCTGCGCCTGCGCGATACCGCAAACCAGCGCAAGCGCGGCGGCCAGCGCCGCGGTAGCTTGCCTGAAGCGCGAATGGCTCATCGCGGGCTCCTTATTCGGCGCGGTTGTATTCGTTCTGCCGCTGTTGGCGGTTTTTCACCGCGTTCTCCCAGCCTGTTCTGTCGCCGGCATTCCAGGTCGAGCCATTCGAATAGGCGCTCGGCGCGTTCTCGTAAGGGCGGGTGTCGGGCTTGCCCTTGTACTTGCCCTTCTCGTAGGTAGTCGCCTGGCCGAGCTTCTCGTTGTCGCCACAGGCGCTCAGCGACAGCGTGGCGCCCAGCAAAGCGGCAACAACCAAGGTGCGGGAAATGGTCATCACCCTCTCCTTACGATTTCGGCACGGCGGGCGCGGCCTGGGCGCCGCCTTCGGGCTTGCCGTAAGCGGAGGCCCAACCCCACACTTCGGCGCCGCGGCCGCGCTTGAGCACGCGGTTGCGGTAGATGTCGGCCACCACATCGCCGTCACCGCCCAGCAACGCCTTGGTCGAGCACATTTCCGCGCATGCCGGCAGCTTGCCCTCGGCCAGGCGGTTGCGGCCGTATTTCTGCCACTCCGCTTCCGAGCCATCTTTCTCAGGGCCGCCGGCGCAGAAGGTGCACTTGTCCATCTTGCCGCGCAGGCCGAAAGCACCTGCCTGCGGGAACTGCGGCGCGCCGAACGGGCAGGCATAGAAGCAGTAGCCACAGCCGATACACAGGTCCTTGTCGTGCAGCACCACGCCTTCGTCGGTCTTGTAGAAGCAGTCGACCGGACACACCGCCATGCACGGCGCATCCGAGCAGTGCATGCAGGCCACCGAGATCGACTTCTCGCCGGGCACGCCGTCGTTGATGGTGACCACGCGGCGGCGGTTCACGCCCCAGGGGATCTCGTGCTCCTGCTTGCAGGCGGTGACGCAGCCATTGCACTCGATGCAGCGCTCGGCGTCGCAAAGAAATTTCATTCTTGCCATGATCGTCTCCCCCTTATGCCTTCGCCTCTTCACGCCAGGGTTCGACCTGGCAGATGGTGGTCTTGGTTTCCTGCATCATGGTCACGCGGTCGTAACCGTAGGTGGTGGCGGTGTTGATCGCCTCACCGCGCACGATCGGCGCCGAGCCTGACGGGTAGTACTCCTTGATGTCCTTGCCCTGCCACCAGCCGGAGAAGTGGAAGGGAATGAAGCAGGTCAGCGCATCGACCCGCTCCGTGATCATCGCCTTGACCTTGATCTTCGCGCCGGTCGGGGTGCGCACCGCCACCATGTCGCCATTGCGGATGTCGCGATCGTTGGCGGCCTTCGGGTTGATCTCGATGAAGTTTTCCTGCTGCAGCTCGGCCAGCCAGGGATTGGAACGCGTTTCCTCGCCGCCGCCTTCGTACTCGACCAGGCGGCCGGAAGTCAGCACCAGGGGGAACTTCTCGTGCGCCTTGTCGGCGATGGCCTTCTGCTGCACCGTCTTGAACAGCGTGGGCAGGCGCCAGAAGCTCTTGACGTCGTCATGGGTCGGATACTTTTCGACCATGTCGGGACGGGTCGAGTACAGCGCCTCGCGGTGCTGCGGAATCGCGTCGGGGAAGTTCCACACGACGGCGCGCGCCTTGGCATTGCCAAACGGATGGCAGCCGTGGTTTTTCATGAACACGCGCATTTGTCCCCCGGACAAATCGGTCTTCCAGTTCTTGCCCTCGGCCTCTTTTTTCTCAGCATCGGTGAGTTCATCCCACCAGCCAAGTTTTTTCAGCAGCACATGGTCCAGTTCGGGGTAGCCGGTCTGGATGTCCGCTCCCTTGGAAGCAGAGCCGTCCTCGGCCAGCAGCGAGACCCCGTCGCGCTCCACGCCGAAATTCGCGCGGAAGTTGCCGCCGCCGTCCATCACGTGGCGGGAGGTATCGTACAGGTTCGGTGAGCCCGGATGCTTCATCTCCGGCGTGCCGTAGCAAGGCCAGGGCAGGCCGAAATAATCGCCGTCGCAAGGCCCGCCCTTGGCGCGCAGGGTCTTGACGTCGAACGTGTGCATGTATTTCATGTGCTGCTTGAGGCGCTCCGGACTTTGCCCGGTGTAGCCGATGGTCCACATGCCGCGGTTGATCTCGCGCAGGATGTCTTCGACCACCGGCTCGCCGCCCACCACGGCAATATTCTGCTTGCCGTTGGCCTTGCCGACCAGTTGGTCGGCAAAGCCGAGCTTCTGCGCCAGGGCGTACATGATCCAGTGGTCGGTCTTGGATTCGAACAGCGGATCGATCACTTTCTCGCGCCACTGGATCGAGCGGTTCGACGCGGTGCAGGAACCGGAGCACTCGAGTTGGGTCGCCGCCGGCAGCAGGTACACCGACTGGTTCGGGTTGCGGGTCTCCGAAGGCATGGCGATCATGGCGGCGGTGGCGGACGGATAGGGGTCGATGACCACCATCATGTCGAGCTTGTCCATCGCCTTTTTCATCTCCAGGCCGCGGGTCTGCGAGTTCGGGGCATGCCCCCAATAGAACATCGCCTTGACCGCCTTTTCCTGGTCCATGTTGCTGTCGGCTTCCAGCACCGCGTCGATCCAGCGCGATACCGTGGTACCCGACTTTTCCATCATCGCCTGCGAAGCGTATTGCGACTTGATCCACTCATAGTCGACGTTCCAGACGCGGGCGAAGTGCTTCCATGCGCCGGTCGCCAGGCCGTAGTAGCCGGGCAGCGAATCCGGGTTGGGGCCGACGTCGGTGGCGCCCTGCACATTGTCGTGGCCGCGGAAGATGTTCGCGCCGCCGCCGGAGACGCCGATGTTGCCCAGCGCCAGCTGCAGGATGCAGGAGGCGCGCACGATGGCGTTGCCGATGGTGTGCTGGGTCTGGCCCATGCACCAGACGATGGTCGAGGGCCGGTTCTTGGCGAACATCTCGGCGACCTTGATCAGCTGGTCGGGCGGGACGCCGGTGACTTCCTGGACCTTTTCCGGGGTCCACTTGGCCATCACGTCCTCGCGCACCTTGTCCATGCCGAACACACGGTCGTTGATGTACTTCTTGTCTTCCCAACCGTTCTTGAACACCTGGTGCAGGATGCCGAACAGGAAGGCAATATCGCTGCCGGAACGAATCCGCACGTACTCGTCCGCCTTGGCGGCGGTGCGGGTGAAGCGCGGGTCGACCACGATCATCTTCGCGCCGGTTTCCTTGGCGTGCAGGGAGTGCAGCATCGAGACCGGGTGCGCCTCCGCCGCGTTCGAGCCGATGTACAGCATGCACTTGGTGTTCTGCATGTCGTTGTACGAGTTGGTCATCGCCCCGTAACCCCAGGTGTTGGCGACGCCGGCCACCGTGGTGGAGTGGCAGATGCGCGCCTGGTGGTCGCAGTTGTTGGTGCCGAACAGGGAGACCCACTTGCGCAGCAGGTAGGACTGCTCGTTGTTGTGCTTCGAGGAGCCGACGATGAACACGGAGTCCGCGGTCGACTCCTTCTTGATCGCCTTCATGCGGTCGGAAATCTCGGTGAGCGCCGTGTCCCAGGAGATGCGCTGGTACTTGCCCGTTTTGGTATCGAGCTTCATCGGGTACTTCAGCCGATGCGAGTGCTCGGTGATGCCGTGCTCGCGGATCGAGGCGCCCTTGGCGCAGTGCGCGCCGAGATTGATGGGCGAGTCGAATACCGGTTCCTGGCGCACCCAGACACCGTTCTTGACCACCGCGTCGATCGCGCATCCCACCGAGCAGTGGGTGCAGACGGTCCGCTTGACCTCGATCTTGTCGCCGCTCTTGGGCTCGTCGGCCGCTTGCGCTGCGCCGATCATCGAGAACGGCAGCTGCGAGGCGAATGTCCCCGCGCCGGCCGTCAGGCCCGAACGCTTCAGGAAGGTCCGGCGGTCCATCGCCGCGGCACCCAGGGAGTTCAGCGCTCCGCCCAGGGAGCGCGACAGCAGCCCGGATTGCGCGCGCTGGCGCGCCCCGCCCTCGCCCGTCGATTTGCGAGTGAGCAACATGGCAATACCCCTCAAGAAAGGTTCAGACCGTGGTGGAACGGTAGTAGTTGCGGACGTGCTCGGTCAGTTGGTACCCGGCACCAGGTTCGATGCCGGCCTTGCTGGTCTTGACAGGCTCGGGCTTGGCCGGCTTTTGGGTGGCCACCAGCGCGGCGGCTCCGGCTACCGATGCGGCGCCGGCGCCGGCGAGAAAACCGCGCCGGCTCAGTCTCTGCTTGGTCGTCATGCTGTTTTCTCTCCTGGGTGCCCGGCTCCGCATTTATGTTTTTCGAGACCAGCCTTGCGGATTTCCGTGGTTAAAAGTCCACCGGATATGTTTTGGATTGCATAGCTATTTTGCTACGCGATTTGAAAACATTCAACTTCGATATCGAGAAAACAGACAAACAACTGTGTCAATTGCCGATAAAACCGCGCTTGCGGCTGCTCCTGAAGGGCCGCCGCGAACGGGCGGTAGCAAGGCGCGAGATAGCTGCGGAAAAAACCTTCTTGCAACGCAACATCCCCATCGCCGGCACGCAGGATCAGATGGCGCATGACATCGAGCAAGCCGGCCAGATGGTCTTCCGGTTCGACCGCGTCGGCCTGGCGCTGCAGACCCAGTCGAGACAGTTCGCCGCGCAGATTGACCAGCGTCTGCTCCTTGCCGTTTGCGCTCAGGTAGTGAGAGGCATAAATCGATACCGGCGCGCGGCCGGTGGCGATGAACAGATCGTCATACTCTTGCGCCGCACTGGAGACGCTGGTGGATGCGCACGCCGCCCGCAGTGCATCCCAGGCCTGGCCCAGTACGCTGTCCGGAGCGGCCATGCCCTCGGCATCGGCGATCCCCTGCAACAGTTCCGCGGTCGGACCGGCATAGAGCAGGCGCGCCAGCAAGGCATAGAGATCGGCGCGGGCGGCCTCCTCCGCCGGCAACGGCGCGTTCATCGCTTGATGTCGAGGATGCTGGCCTCGTTCTTGTTTTCCATCATGTCGACCACCCGGCAATCGGCGCACATCTGCAGGCGCTTCAAGGCATCACCGGTCGAAAACATCGAGTGCCCGCTGAGTTTGGCCACCATGCTGTCGACCATTTGCCGGGTACCGAAGGGTTTGCTGCATCGCACACAATGAAACGGCTGCGCTTCGTTGATGACTTGCGGCTTCCTGGCGGTGTCGGCAAGGTTCAGGCGCGGCACCAGCGCCAGCGCATCTTCCGGGCAGGTATTGACGCACAGTCCGCATTGCACGCAGTTGCGCTCGATGAAACGCAACTGTGGCGTATCCGGGTTGTCCGCCAGCGCCGCGGCCGGGCAGACGCCGACACATGAAAGGCACAGGGTGCAGGTATCGCGATTGATCGTCAACGCGCCGAACGGCGCGCCGGCGGGCAGCGCGATCATTTGCACTGGCTTGGGCGCATGTCGGGTCAGGTGTTCGATCGCGAAATCAAGCGTGACTCTTTTTTCCGCCGCCACGTTATAGCCTGCCGGCTTGGCCAGCGTGAGGCCGGCCGGACGATCCCAGAGGGCCCGCTCCAGTTCCTCTGCCGAAGTCGCGCACAGGAGCGCGAGGCCTTCGTCCCCGTAGCCCATGCCGCCCAGCACCGCGGTCCCAATCCCGACCTGCGCGGCTAGCGCCTTTGCATACTGCGGCGCCTCCTCGCCCGTGGTCAGCACCGCCACCTGCGCGGTACCATAGGCCAGGGCGCTTAGCCACAGGTCCAGGCCGACAGAAGCACTGTGATGCACTTCGAGCGGCAGCACCCGCGCGGGCAACCCGCGCGCGCCGGACTTGCCGCGCGCCGCGCGCCCGGCCTCCTCAATCAACTTGCGCCCCGCGGCATCGTGAATCAGCAGCACCGCCCCACGCCCGCCCGCTTGCGTGTAGGCCTTGAGCATGGTCTTGACGCGCGCGCCCAGTTCCGGCGCACCGGGATAAGCGTAGGTCATCGCGCCGGATGGGCAGACCGTCGCGCAAGCGCCGCAGCCCATGCACAGATGTGGCTCGACCGTTACGCCATCGCCGGCGGGGCTGATCGCCTGCGTCGAGCAGATGTCGATGCAGCGGTTGCAGCCTGCTTGCTCCGAGCGGCTGTGCGCGCAGGTCTTGGCGTTGTAACGGAAATACTTGGGCTTTTCGAATTCGCCCACCATCTGCGCCAGTTCCAGCGCGGCAATCGCCTGGCGCAGCGGGTCGCGCCCGGCATGCACGTAGCCTTGCGGCGGCTGGTGCTGGGCAAACGCCGATGCCTCGCGCAGGTCGAACACCAGGTCGAACTTCTCGCGGCGCGGCGCGGCCGGGCGGGCGAAATCGATTGCCCGGACTTCTCCGCATGCCGGGACGCAGTCGCGATGACCGGTGCATTTGTCCAGATTGATCTGGTAGGCGAAATCGATCGCCCCTTCCGGACAGGCCGAAACGCAGGCGCCGCAGCGCGTGCACAGGTCCAGGTCGATCGGGTTGGGGTTGGTCCACTCAGCCTCGAACGCGCCCAGCCAGCCGGAGAGTCGGGACAGTTGTCCGGACATGACCGGGTAAGCGCGCGACATCGGCAGAGGCGTGCCGTCCAGGTCGGTGATCAGCGCGCAGACGTCGAGCTGCGAGGAAAGACGCTCGGCCCAGGCAAGGGCATCGCGCGCCGCGCCGATGATCAGCGTGGCGCCATTGGAGGCATAGGAGACCGCCGCCGCCGCTTCCGGCTCGGGCAGTTGCGCGGCCGCCAGCAGAGCCGCCATTTTCGGCGTGGCGGCGCGCGCCTGGGCCGACCAGCCGCCGGTTTCGCGGATGTTCACAAAGCGGATCGGTACCGTGGCGTAGTCCGAGTTACCCGCCACCTCGGCGAACAAAGGCGCCTCCTGGGTGCAGGCCACGGTCAGGGCATCGACACCCTCGGCAGCCTCGCGCAGCGCACCTTCGAAGGCGCCTATCTGGGCATGGCACAACTCGTGATGGATAGTCAATTCGCCGCCGCTGAGAGCAGCGGACAGCGCCTTGCCATCCAGCGGCATGGAATGATTGCAGTTGCAGACTAGGCAGCGGGACACTGAGAATTTCTTGGGCGAATGAAAAGCCGGCGCACGAACGTCCGAGTGCGGACATTATATGCAAGCATTTTCATAAGCTGCTACCGCAACGCACCATCCGGGTCAGGTTGGGCTTCCTTCCCGTGGGCAGCGGGCATTTCCGGCGCCAACGCATCCTCGCCAGTCCCAGGCTCGCCAAGCGCCGGCTCCGATGCGGGCGGCATGACGGCTGCCTCACTGGCCGGCGCTTCGGCGGTCTTTTCTTCCTCGCTTTCCTCGAACAGCCTCAAGGTCCTGGACTGCACCAGGCTGCGCAGCATGGCCTCGGGGATCGGGTCAGGCTTGGTGTAGTCGTCGATATAAGTGTCCAACCCGTCCATCACATTGAAATGCGGGTCGGCGAACAGTTTTTTGAGCGCCGCGTTTTTCATCTGCACCGGCACTTCCGGCTTCATGAACGGCGTGAAGTCGGCCTGCGGCGTCAGGGATTCGATCGGCGGCAAATCCGGTGGCGGCGCGGGCGGCATGACCTGCGCGGGCACGGGCGGCGCCTGCTCGCGCGCCAGGCGGTCATCTTCGGCCTGTACCTGGTCAGGCTCGGCGCGCTTGCGCCTCGACCAGCGGGAAAGAAACGATTCGCTCATAACTTCGCGCGATCCGCCGGCGCGATGAAGGAGACGCGGGCCCGCTTTTTCTTCGGCTCCGGCTTGTAGTTCTCCGCGACATAAGCCTCCAGCCACACGCGCATCGATACAGGCATCGGCACCGTCTCGACCTGTTCCTGCGCGTCCATCAGGCGCGCTGCCTCGTTGTAGCTCAGGGTCACACTATGCGGCGCGGCGATCTCGCCGTCCGCGCCCTCCTCCTTGCGCCACATCACAAAGACTTTCGGCTCGGGCGTGGAGGCGTTGAGGTAGTAGCCCTCGGCTTCGTCGCGATACAGGCTGACGCTATGGCCTTCGAACTTGCGCCAATCCGGATGCGGCGCGGCTTCCCCCTCCAGCGTGATGGCGGCCGCGTGCCATTCATGGCTCACCCAGCGGCTGGCGACGGGCCGCTTTTCCATCCAGACACAGACCGGAATCGTGGGTGCGTTCATGACCAATAGGTTAATACAGATGCATCAAGGACTTGCAAACTGGCGCTTTGTTATTATCTCAAGTTATCACCCAGGCGGCTTCGCAAGACAAATTCCCACGTGAGTACCAAGGTTATACCGATCGCCGACCACCGGCTGCTGCAATCCCTGCCGCCGATTCCGGCTGACGCGCCGGCCCCAAATGGCATGCTGGCGGACACGCGCGGCCGGCATCTGCACGACCTGCGCATTTCGGTGACCGACCGCTGCAATTTCCGCTGCACCTACTGCATGCCCAAGACGGTGTTCGACAAGAGCTACCAGTTCCTGCCGCATGCCGAAGTACTGTCGTTCGAGGAGATCACCCGGCTGGCGCGCGTGTTCGTCGCGCACGGTGTGGAAAAGCTCCGCCTGACCGGCGGTGAGCCGCTGCTGCGCAAGAACATCGAAGCCTTGATCGAAATGCTGGCGCAGTTGCGCACTCCCGCCGGCGCGCCGCTGGACCTGACCCTCACCACCAACGCCTCGCTGCTGCCGAAAAAGGCGCGCAGCCTGAAGGCCGCGGGCCTGCAGCGACTGACCGTCTCGCTGGACTCGCTGGACGATGCCACTTTCCGCGCCATGAATGATGTCGACTTTCCGGTGTCGCGCGTACTTGAGGGCATCGCGGCGGCGGAAGATGCGGGCTTCGGGCCGGTGAAGATCAACATGGTGGTGAAAAAGGGCCTGAACGACAACGGCATCGTCGACATGGCGCGCCGCTTCAAGGGCAGCGGGCACATCGTGCGCTTCATCGAATTCATGGACGTCGGTTCTTCCAATGGATGGCGGATGGACGATGTGGTGCCTTCCGCCGAGGTGATACACCGCATCGGCGCGGACCTGCCGCTGGAAGAGATCGAGCCCAACTACACCGGCGAGGTGGCCGAGCGCTGGCGCTATGCCGATGGCGGCGGCGAGATCGGCGTGATCTCCAGCGTGACGCAGGCATTTTGTTCCACCTGCACGCGCGCGCGCCTGTCGGTGGAAGGCAAGCTCTACACCTGCCTGTTCGCCCACGCCGGGCACGACCTGCGCGCACTGATGCGCCTGGGGCATACCGACGAAGACATCGCCGCCGCGGTCAGCCATCTGTGGAGCCGGCGCGATGACCGCTATTCGGAAGTCCGCACCGAGGCGACGGCGCGCGAGCGCAAGATCGAGATGTCCTATATCGGCGGCTGAACGCGCCGCGGCGCCAGACCCCTCTCAGCGCAGTTGCAGATCGAGGGGAATCTTGATTCCGCTTTCCGCTTCCAGCACACCTTTGAGCTGCAGGGGCGCACGCCATTTCACGGGCGCCTTCTGGTTCGGATCCGCGAGGTAAAGCGAGAACGGCAGGTCGCGCGTCTCGCCGGCAAGTATCGGCCGCTGCGAAACGGAGAAATTGATGCTTTGCCGGTCGGCATCGGTCACCGTCACCACCCCATCCAGGCGATCATGCGCCTTGCCCTCGTTGATCACCCGCAGCACCGGCGTGGGCTGGCCGTTGATCTCGGCCAGGCGCACGTCCAGCATGCGCAGCTTGGGCGCCGCGTCGCCGACCCGCACGTAGACGATCACCGCGATGCGCCCCTGCACCGGCACCGGCAGGTTGCCGGCCATCGCCTGCGACAGCGTGCCCTCGTCCTGCTCGACCATCAAGGCGAAACGGCATTCACCCACCGGCGCGTCCGCCGGGATCTGCACTTCAAAACGCACCTTGCGGTTGGCATTCGGGTTCAGGACGATGGAGCGGCGCTCCAGCGCCACCCAGGGACGGCAGCTGCCGGAACCGAGGGCATCCTGAAAAGTCGGTCCGCCGCCGGCGTCCAGTTGCCAGTCGTTGGTGAACAGGCGGTAGTTGCCCGGCTCGTTGTCGGCATTGCTGATCTCCACCGATTCGCGCAGGGTCTCGCCCGGCTTGCCCGACATCTCGAAGCGCGGCGGCGAGGCCACCGCCGAAAAGGTGACCGCCCGCGCCGGGGCAAACACGGCCGCCAGGCCGAGCAACAGTCCCAGCAGCCCGGCCGCGCGCAACGCGCGGACCCTATTCGGCTTCGATATCAAAGTAAGGTTCGAATTGAACATTGCTTCCCAGTGTGGTGCTGTTGGCGGTGACGAAAAAATCAAACCAGTCGCCCGTGGTCGCTGACGCGACGCGGCCCTCGTAAACCAGCGTGCGGGTCCCGGGCGCGGCGATGCCGGCACGCATGGCGCCCCGGGTGCGCCATTCCACCCGCAGGTCGGCCGGCAAGGCCCCGGTATTGGCCAGCGTGGGCAGCACCAGGAAAATGCGCGCATTGCGCCCGACGTAGGCTTGGGTCTTCAGACGCACTTCGATGCTGGCACGGGCCAGCACGGTGAGCAGGTCCGGCGTGCCGTCGCGGCCCGGATACGCGTCGCGCCATTCCTGGCGCATGAACACGCGCTGCTGCGAGGACAGGCTGTCGTCCAGGCGCACCGGCGCGGCCCGCGCGGTCAGCGCCGGCAGCAGCATGGCAAGGCACGCGACGCCGGCACCCGCAAGGCGGACGAAAGCCGGCCGGCTCGTCATGGCATCGACAGTGTATAGGTGACGCGCCCGCGGTAGGTTCCGGCCGCCACCACGCCCGTATTGGCATACTGGAAGGTATGGCAGGATTCGTACTGTCGCGACGTCGTCATGGTCAGCAGGGTCTGCGCGGCGCTGGTGCTGAAGGTGCCGGAAGGGATCGAGTTGTCCGAGGAAACCCAGCTGATCTGCGAGAACGGCAGGGTTTCGCCGCTGGCGTTCAAGAGCGGCAACGCCGAATTGACCGTCAGCGTGGCGTTGGCCGTGCCGCGCGGCACCCGCGCGATCGCGCTGACCAATACCTTGCGGCCGTCGTTGCAGGTGAGCGCCACCGGCGGATAAGGGTCGATGGTGTTCGGATTGCTGGTGTTCATCACCTGCGGGTTGGCATTGCCCAGAACCGCGGCCGGCACCGTTACCGAAACGACGTCGATGGTGGGATTGGTCGGCATGATGCGCACGCCGTCGCCGCCGGTGCCCACCTGCAGATGCAACTGGCGCGTCGGCGAAGCACCGAGATCGAAAACAAGCGCCTGCGCCGCGCCGGCCACCCCGCACGCGAGGCCGAGAACGGCGCGGTCAAACAAAATGCGCAAAAGGCCGCGTCGTGAAAGACGCGGCCTTTTGCGGATGCAGCTTGCGACTCCCATGGAGCCAATTATGGCATGCCGGCCATCAGGGCATCGCGGCGGTGTAGGTCACGCGGCCGTTGCGAATGTTCGCGCCGCCGTAGGAACCGGCACGCGGCACGGTGGTGTTGGCGTACGAGAAGGTCCAGCGCGCATCCGCCTGCGTGATGTTGTTCACCGGAGCCGGGGCGTTGACCGCGGTACCGGTGGACAGAACCGGTGCCGGCAGTGCTGCCGCCGAAGTCAGGGTCGTCACCGCCGTGGTAATTTCGGTCCAGGGAATGGTGTTGGCGCCGCCATCATTGAGCGCGCCGGTGGTGGCCGAGGAGATCGTGACCTGGCCGTTGTTGCCGATAACCCGCGCGGTGACCGCGCCGTTGCCAAGGTCGCCGCTGCCCGCGGTCGCGGCCACGGCAGTACCCGTACCTACTTGGGCCGCCGTCGGTTGAAAGCTGATCAGGTCCACGGTACCGGCGGTAGCGTTGCCCACGCGGAAAGACAGGACCCGCGGAATGACGATCTGGAAGTCCAGGCGCGCCGCTGCGTTGCCGGCAGTGACGGCCGCGGAATCGGCGAAAGCCGCGCCGGAGAAGGACACCGCCGATACCGCCAGCACAGCGCCCGCAATGGATGAAAGTTTGAGCATTTTCATACGTTTCCCTCGTTTATTGGAAAATCAATCTGGTAATGATCTATTTTCTGGTCAAGCTTGCGATCATTGATTGTTTTTTCATTATTGAAACAATCGCTTATGACGATTGCATCGTAACGCAATCATCATAAAAAGCGAGTGAACAATCGTTGGAACAAGGGGTTATAAGTTTAAAGAATGTAAATTTTTAAGCAAAATCGAGGGTATTTAACTTTCTTTAACAGATTAATACTTAAGTCGCCCCTTGAGCGGCCGTTAAGCACTCAAAGACGCTGTCTTCATCCGGCTCTATCCGGCGTGAAATGCGGGTGGCCGCGAGACGCGAAAACCACCCACGCCCCATGGGGTATGGAGCACCTTACTGGTTCAGGCGCACCAGGGGGAAAACCACTTGCACATCGCCGCGGACCGGCGCCTGCGCCGCGCGCGGCGCCTCATCCAGAAGTCCCCAGGGCAGCGGAATGCGGTCCGGCTGCATCATCACCTTGTGTGGCCCCGGCGAGACCGGCGCGAACTCGAAGCGCCCGTTGGCATCGGTGACGGCGCGATAGCTCCCATCCAGCGTGATGGTCACGCCCGCCGCCGGCTTTTCGGCGGCCTGTTGCACGCCATCCGCGTTCTCGTCGTAGAACACCAGGCCGGCGACGCGGGCGCTGGCGGTCGGCCCCCGGGTATTGGAGGCGTAATAGGGAATGCCGCCCACCGCGTCATAGCGCAGATAGACCATTAGCAGTTGCTCGTCGCCGGGCGGCGTGCCAAGGGCACTCAGGTCGGCGTTGCGGGTGCGCCGCCATGACAGGGTGCTTTGCAGGCTCCAGTGGCGTCCGAACAGCCAGCGCAGGCTGGCGCCCGCCTGGGTACCGGTTTCGGTGGCACGATTCTCGGTGCGCAGCTGGTAGATGTTGAGATTGCCGCTCAGGGTGGCGCTGCCGAAACTGAAGCCGCGAAACAGCAGCGCCGCGGTGGTACGGCGCGCACGGCCGCTAATTTCGGTGTATTCGTCGGTGTAGGCGAGCGAGGTGGCCAGCGCCAGGGAATTGAAGTCCTGATCCCATTGCGTGCCGTAGGCACGGTCGCGTCCCCCGCGCACGCTGCCGCCATAAGTCAATTGCAGCCGGGTGGTGCCCAGCGCGGTCTGGTGGGCGGCGAAGGCCAGCCCTTCGACACGGGTATTGTTGGTGTTGGCCGCTGGATCGGCCAGTGCCGCCGCCCCGATCGTCTGGGACATGCGCAGGTTGAGGGTGCCCCCCACGCTGGAGAGCCGGTCGATGCGCTGGTTGATGGTGCCAAACGCCAGGGCGCTACGGGTCACCGGCTGAAGCGCGTTGTGCTG
>Ga0307511_10000509_pt1 | contig 41790 bp, 37 predicted proteins | sample 13_EM_MG_FD_200266 | JGI IMG/M metagenome (GOLD analysis project Ga0307511, IMG submission 200266) | Populus trichocarpa ectomycorrhiza microbial communities from riparian zone in the Pacific Northwest, United States - 13_EM | ecosystem: Host-associated > Plants > Roots > Unclassified | place... | reverse complement strand
ATATTTTTTTCTCCCGCTACTGATAAAAGATAAGAAGAATGCCAGGAGCAGGCACCCGATACTCCTGTCCATGTATGTTTCGGTAATCAATGCAACAGCGAAGACGACAATTATGATGCCCCCCAAAATATTTTTGTCCCGGATGGCGCCTGCCAGGGGAAGCACAAAATAGCCCAGCAGGAATAGGCTGAAACCGATCACTCCAAAAGTAGATAATACATCCAGATAGTTATCGTGCATATTCCTCCGGGACTGGAAGGCAAAATCAAAATGCTTTTCCTGGTACATTTCCATCAGCTTCTCCTGCTTATCGCCCAGTTGCACACCCAGGAGAGGGTGGCGGAGCGAAAGGTCCCACCCGCACTTCCATAAGGCCAGACGAAGATTGGCCCCATTCCACTGATCAGCCGTCAACTGCATATTATAATGACTTTCAACGCCGTGATGGTTGAACTGGTACTCCGTATAATTCAGCTCTTTAAATCTGTTCAGCGTCTTGGGAAATAACCTTACCAGCAGGAAGGCTCCAGCCAGCAGGCCAACGATCAGGATAGCCCCCTTGAGAAAAGCTCTCTTTTGAATAATATGGAAGACGGCGAAGAGCAGCAGACCGGAGTAAAGGGTAATAATGGCGATCCGGCTGGCCAGCATAAAATGAAAGACCAGGAGGAAGGCGATGGCCAGATAAACCAGCCATTTATAGTATATCCGGAAAGAAGGCTTTAACAGCAAATAAACATAGCTGAACAGGGTCAGGTTGACCAGCAGGGCGAAATAGATCGACTGCTTACGGATAAGGGCGGTGAGGCTGTCATCGTAGAGGTAGCCGGCATCATTGAATTCCCGGTATTGGTATACCGCATAAGGCAGGCAGGCCAGGGCCGTCACCGTGATGATGATACCAAATAAGAGCAGGATCCTATCCTTTAGCTCCTCCCGGATATAGATCAGGCCAATGGAGAGGGGAAAGGCCAGGAGGGGGAGCCGGAGGACGAGCATATCCAGGGCTTCCTGCCGGTTGAGGGAGAAAAAGGCGCTGACAATGTGGAGAAGGTAGAAGAGGATCATCAGCAGTATTTCCTTTCTTTTCCATAACAACTGCTTTTTTTCGGCGAGACTATTGTAAAGGAAACAATTCAGGATGACACCCCCGGTAACGATATTATTAATAACCGGCATATCCGGCAGCAGGAGCGAGATAAAAAAGGCGCCCACCCCGAAATATAATATTTTTTCTTTCCCGGTAAAGGCTTTTCCAGCCGGATCCAGTAACAGTAGTGAACGCATTCATCGGATTTGCGGCAAAAATACAGGTCTAAACCTTATTGGCAATAACCTGTTATTTTTACCGAAATTGTACCCCGGAAAGACGGAACATCATGACCTTGGGATATAAGATCTTAAAAGACAAACATTAACGAATGAAAACCCTCCTCAAATACCTGGCCCCTTATAAAAAACTGGTCTTGCTGGCGCTGATACTGGCAGCGATCAACCAATCGTTTTCCATGCTGGATCCCTATTATTTTGGAAAACTGCTGGATAAATACGCCACCCACCCTTTTGAAACGGGAAGTTTTGATCCCAGAACCAAAAAATTTCACCCAACCGGCACCAGGACCCAGTCCGAATTCATATGGGGCGTATTGAGATTCTTAGGTATCCTGATCGGCGTAGCGATGGTCTCCCGGATCGCCAAGGCATTCCAGGACTATTTTGGGAATGTTATCGTTCAGCAATTCGGCGCTACCATTTTTACGACGGGCCTGCAGCATTCCATGGCGCTGCCTTTCAGCGAGTTTGAAGATCAGCGGAGCGGGGAGACCCTGTCCATTTTATCGAAGGTCCGGACGGATACGGAAAAATTCATTATCGCCTTTATCAATGTCCTGTTCGGGATCCTGGTGGGAGTAGTTTTTATTTCTGTGTATTCCTTCACCCTGCACTGGTCCATTATGCCCATCTATGTCGGAGGGATGGTATTGCTATCCCTGCTGACGAGCCTGCTCAGCAAAAAGATCAAGAAAATACAGAAGAAGATTACGACCGATACCAACGCCCTGGCCGGGAGCACCACGGAATCCCTCCGGAATATCGAGCTGGTCAAGAGCCTGGGCCTGACGGATCAGGAAGTCAACCGACTGAATAAGAACACTTTTAAAATACTGGACCTGGAACTGAGGAAAGTAAAGAGCATCCGTTCGCTCAGCTTCGTCCAGGGTACTTTTGTGAATTTTCTCCGGCAGTGCATTATGTTCCTCCTCTTTTGGCTGGTTTTCAAGGGTAGACTCACAGCGGGAGAAGTGCTGACAATGGTCTTCTACTCCTTCTTTATCTTCGGCCCTTTGCAGGAGCTGGGCAATATCATCCTTTCCTACCGGGAAGCGGAGGCCTCCCTGAATAATTTTGATACCCTGATGAAAAAAGCCCCTGAAATGCCTCCGGTCGCTCCCAAACACCTGGGCCCGGTCCGGGAGCTGGCTTTCCGGGATGTCGTCTTCAAACATCCGACGGCCCAGCATTATGCCATCGATCATATAAGTTTTGGGGCAAGGAGCGGGGAGACCATCGCTTTCGTAGGGCCATCCGGCAGTGGAAAGACGACCCTGATGAAGCTGCTGGTAGGCCTGTACCGCCCGCTGAAGGGCAATATCCTCTATAACGGACTGGATGAGAATTCTATTAATTTTGACGATCTGCGCAAGCAGATCGGGTTTGTGACCCAGGATACCCAATTATTTGCCGGTACAATTAAAGAAAATTTATTATTTGTGAATCCGGCCGCTACAGAGGCTGACCTGCTGGAGGCCCTGGATAAGGCGTCCTGCAATAACCTGCTGGCCCGGGCCGAAAAAGGGATAGATACAATGATCGGGGAAGGCGGTCTGAAATTATCCGGTGGGGAAAAGCAACGATTGTCCATCGCAAGAGCTCTATTACGTAAACCGGAGCTGTTGATCTTTGACGAGGCCACCTCTGCGCTGGATTCCCTCACGGAGGAGGAAATCACCCGGACTATCCGGGAAGTATCTTCCCAGGGTGACCAGATAACAATTCTGATCGCCCACCGTTTATCTACTATTATGCATGCCGACCGGATCTATGTGCTGGAGAAGGGTGAAGTAGTGGAAACAGGCTCTCACGGGAACCTGTTGGAGGAAAAAGGGCTGTATTACGCCATGTGGAGACAGCAGATCGGGGAACGGAAATATGCAGCAGTCTCCAATTCATGAGGCAACATCTGAGGGTAAAAGTTCGTAACGATAACAAATGTTTAATGAATAAATGTTCTATGTTTATGGTATCGTACGCCCTTACCAGGGTCTAAATATCTTAATAAAGACCTCATGATCTCCTTATCGGTTGTAATTATTACCTATAATGAAGAAAAGAATATCGAACGATGCATGGATTCGGTAAACGCTATCGCCGATGAGATCATCGTACTGGATTCCTTTTCTACTGACCGGACTGCGGCCCTTGTGAAGGAGCTGGGGGGAAATTTGCATCAGCAGGCTTTTGCCGGCTACGGGGCGCAGAAAAATGCCGGGATGGCCCTTGCTGCTCATCCCTATATCTTGTTTTTAGACGCCGATGAATTCCTCAGTGAAGAGCTGCGTATCAGCATTCAGGCAGAGAAGGAAAAAGGATTTTCTCATAATGGCTATAGCATGAACCGACTGAATAATTACTGCGGACAGTGGATCCGTCACGGCAGTTGGTACCCCGATAAGAAGCTTCGTATAATCGACCGGCAACGAGGTTGCTGGAGCCTTGATATCGTGCATGAAACGCTGGTGCCGGAGGATGGCGCGCGTATCCACCATCTGAGCGGGGACCTGTTGCACCATACTTATTCCAATTTCGACGAGCATATTGAAAAGAATAACCGCTACAGCCGGCTTTCTGCCCTGCTGTTATACCAAAAGGGAAAACGGACCCAGGGTTTTAAGATCGTTTTTAACCCGTTCTGGGCTTTTTTTACCAGCTATTTCCTCCGCGCCGGCTTCCTGGATGGCTTCTACGGGTTTGTTATCGCCATTAATATCGCTCATCTCACTTTTCTAAAATATATTAAATTATATCAACTTCAACAAAGAAAGAAACCATGAGTTGGCTGTCAGACATTTTCGGAGGAGGGGGAGAGATCAGGCAGGCTTTGCGGGAAGGAGGAGTGATCATAGATCTGCGGACCCCTTATGAATTTGACCAGGGGCATATTCCCCATGCATTGAATATTCCGGTAGACCGTATTAAAGCAAATATCGGACGGATAAGGGCCCTGAATAAACCCATTATTCTTTGTTGCGCGAGTGGGGCCCATTGCTGGGACGCAGCAGCCACCCTTCGGGAGGCCGGCATCACCAGGGTGTCTAACGGGGGAAGCTGGCAGTCTTTACTGCGGTTGGTCCAAAAGGCCTGAACGGGTGACCGGGCCGAAGCTGCAGAGGCATGCAATAAGAAAATTGGAAATACCAAATTCAATCAGATATTTGCAGCTATGAACCAAAAAATACAGGATATCATCAACGAATCGCTGACAGTCAAGAGCCTGGTCCTGAATGACCTCCGGCTGGTCGGACTGGTAGGGGATCTCGTCAATCTTATCACCGACCGGTTCCGGCAGGGGAAACATCTTTATTTCTGCGGCAACGGGGGAAGTGCAGCGGATGCCCAGCATCTGGCCGCAGAATTCTCCGGCAGGTTCTATATCAACAGGGATGCACTTCCTTCGGAGGCCCTGCATTGCAATACATCCTATCTGACCGCTGTCGCCAACGACTTCAGCTATGAGCTGATCTACTCCCGGCTCATCAAGGGGATCGGCCGACCGGGGGATATCCTGGTGGGGCTGTCCACTTCCGGCAATTCGGTCAATATCCTGAAGGCATTTGAGACGGCCCGGGAAAAGGGGATCACGACTATCGGGATGACCGGTGAAGGAGGAGGAAGTATGAAGGAGTTGAGCGACTATCTCATCGATATTCCTTCCCGCAATACGCCCCGCATCCAGGAAGCCCACATGCTTCTTGGACATATCATCTGCCAGTTGGTAGAAGAAAAATATTTTACCCCCTAACCCCCTAAAGGGGGAATTATAATCCTGCAAGATTTTTATTGTAAAAAATGAGCGAAACAAATCCGAATAGCAGCGAGTTGCCAAACTCCCCCTTTAGGGGGCAGGGGGGGATCCGACAAGCCATTATATTAGCCGGTGGGCTGGGGACCCGGCTGCGTTCCGCCGTTCCTGACCTCCCAAAATGCATGGCGCCGGTAGCCGGCAGGCCTTTTCTTTCCTATGTGATCGATTATCTCCAGGAGCAGGGAATCGAAAAGTTCATTTTTGCGCTGGGATATAAGAGTGAGGATTTTGAAGTTTTCCTACGGACAAAACTACCGGCGGATCCGGCTAAGGGCGGAGAACTCCGTTGCCAGCTATCGATAGAAGCCGAACCTCTAGGCACCGGGGGCGCCATTAGACTGGCCTGTCAGAAAGCTACGGAGGGAACGGTGCTGGTATTGAACGGAGATACTTTTTTCGGCATCCACGCAGATGAATTGTCGGCCTTTCATGAACAGCAGAAAGCTGATTGTACGCTCTGTCTCAAGCCCATGGAAAATTTTGACCGGTATGGGGTGGTGGAGCTTAATTCCGATGGCAGCATCCGTCACTTCCGGGAGAAGCAATTTTATGAGGCCGGACTGATCAATGGAGGTGTCTATGCATTGGACAGGGCCCGGTTCCTGTCAGCATCCCTGCCGGAAAAATTCTCTTTTGAGAAAGACTACCTGGAAAAACAGGCACCCCACGGGCGGCTGTACGGGCTGGTGCAGAATGGATATTTTATCGATATTGGTATCCCCGAAGATTACGAACGGGCGCAGAGAGAGCTGCAAGCTGCAAGCTTATAGCTGCAAGCCAGATTTCGATAAGTGTTTAGATATTTATATACGGCTGGCTTGAGGCTTGAAGCTTGAAGCTTGTAGCTTTAAAAAAAACCTTGTTTTTTATGATCTATAGAAGTAAAGCTCCTTTACGGATCGGTCTGGCTGGCGGCGGGACAGATGTCAGTCCCTACAGCGACCTGTATGGAGGGGCCATTTTGAATGCGACCCTATCCCTTTATGCGCACGCCACTATCGAGCCTTTGACGGAGAACATCATTATCCTGCAGGGCCTTGACCGTAAGGAAGAACAACGGTTTGAGGGAGGCCCCGAATTAGCAGAGTTGCCGATCGATGGCAAGTTGGACCTGCTGAAGGGGGTGTACAACCGGATCCGGAAGGAATACGGTTTGCCGGTTACGGGCTTCCGGCTATCCACATTCGTAGATGCGCCGGCGGGCTCAGGACTGGGCACTTCTTCCACGCTGGTGGTGGCTATCATCGGCGCCTTTGCCGAGATGCTGCGATTGCCGCTGGGGGAATATGACATGGCGCATCTTGCCTATGACATTGAAAGAAAAGACCTGCAAATGGCCGGTGGCAAGCAGGATCAGTATGCCGCTACTTTTGGCGGCGTGAATTTTATGGAATTCTATTCCGATGACAAGGTCATTGTAAATCCTCTGCGGGTTAAACAGCAATACCTGTTCGAGCTGGAGAATAATTTGTTGTTGTACTATACAGCTACCAGCCGTGAATCGGCAAAGATCATTGAGAAACAAAGTCAGAATGTGGTAGATAAGAAAGTGGGGTCTATCGAGGCCATGCACCAGTTGAAGCACCAGGCGCAACTGATGAAAGAGGCTTTGCTGAAAGGGCGTATCCATGAGATCGGTGAGATCCTGGATTTTGGGTTTCGTCAAAAACTAAAAATGGCGGAAGGAATATCGAACAGCCTGATTGAAAATATTTATGGAGAGGCCAAAAAAGCCGGCGCTACGGGAGGAAAGATATCCGGAGCAGGGGGCGGTGGGTTCATGACCTTTTATTGTCCCGCCCTTTCCAAATACCAGGTGATGGAGGCATTGGTCAAATTAGGCGGTCATTGTCAGCCCTATCAATTTACGGATCACGGATTGACGACCTGGACGATCTGACCCCCCAGTAAAACGCTTACCTTCGCTGTTCCAATCTTAAATGACCGCTGATGTCTGCAGAAGAGAAGCCGAATTATTTATGGAGCCTTTTTACGATGAAGTGCCCCCGCTGTCGCAGGGGTCCTATGTTCACTCACCCTAATGCATGGAATCTAAAGCATACCCTGAAAATGCCGGAGAAATGCCCTGAATGCCAGCAGCATTTTGAGCTGGAGCCAGGATTCTGGTATGGTACCGGATATGTAAGTTATCTCCTCTCCTTCAGTCTCTCTGTGGCTACCTTTATTGCCTGGTGGATATTCATCGGCCTTTCTACAGAAGATCACCGGTTCTTCTGGTGGATGGGGCTAAATGCCTTTCTTCTCATCGTGCTGCAACCCTGGCTCATGCGGATAAGCAGGGTCCTCTACCTGTATTTTTTTGTGAAGTACGATGCCGATTACAAACATACGCCCGTGAAAAGGTTTGAGTAGCCGGAGTTTGAAGTGACCGACGGTGGCCTGTATGCGGGCGGGGGGGTGTCAAACTAAAAAGGCCGTCCTGTAATTCTTTTGAGGACGACCTTTCGGTAACTATGCTAATTGGGTTAGTAGTTATTCCCTCTAAAACGTTAAAATATAAATATTATTATTTAATTCCCGGGCAGATTGTCTTTTATATAAGTTTTTTTAGTTAATGGGATCGGGGGACGGGGACTTCCCTTTATCCAAATTGAAGTCGAGGGGGAAGTCCAGTTTGAAACTGATATTCCTTCCCATGTTATAGATCCCGTGAGCCGGATTGGTGTCCGTTGAGGAATATAAGAAGTATTTCAACCGGCTCAGGTGATCATAATAAGCTACGTCAAACAGGTTGTTCGCGTTGAGGTAGAGGTTAAAAATCGTTTTCCCTTTTCTATCGTTGAAGCTCCCGCCTATTCCTGTATTAACAAGCGTATATCCCGCCGTACGGGTCTCGGTATTATAGGCCAGGAAGGCGCGGTCCTGCGCAGCATAATATTCCACCTGCACTTTTACAAAAGCGTGTGCTATACGGGATTGCTTCACGTTGAATTCATATCTCAGCTCAGAGATCCCGTGAGTAGGAGGAATAAAAGGAAGATATTTGGCGCTGTCTCCCAGGGCCTTGCTCTGTGCGCCTTTGTTCGCTCCATATACGATGGAGAGGCTGTTCTCGAAATGCAGGGCCTTTACGGGATGGATATCGATGCTGGCTTCGCCGCCGTACAACCGGGCTTTGGAAGATACAAAATGGAAGATCTGGTTGCCCTGGTAAAAAGTATCAACGCCGCCAACGCCCGTGACACGCTGGTTGTAGATATAATTGGTGATAAAATTATTGAACAGGTCCAGCGTAGCCACTACATAGTGGGAGGACAATACCAGTCCGATATCTTCCTGTAAGCTGAATTCGGGCTTGAAATCAGGGTTGCCCAACTGGTAAATACCGGTGCCCGGGTGAACGCCATTGGACGAGATCTCGGCGATGTTGGGAGCGCGGAATCCCCTGGCGATATTGGCTTTTACGGAGAAATGATCGGAGAAGTTGTAAGTAGCGCCGATACTACCGGAGTAGCCGCTGAAGGTCTTACTATAATTGGAAAATTGCCGGTCCGCCCCTACGGTGTCAGCGCCGTATACCGGCCTGTCAAAATTAGTGACCGGATCAGGGCTGGTGTATAACTCGAAATTTTTGAATGAACGGGTGTCGAATCGCAGACCGCCGGATATATCCAGTTTGTCAAAGCTTCGTTTGGCCAGGAGGAAAGGCCCTATATCAAACTGGTGATAGGAAGGAATAACAAATTCCGTTCCCTTGGTAGTGTTGTTATCCTGGTACATGCCATTGACCCCTACCGTTAGGTTCCAGTTGTCAAATTCGGGTAAAAAGTATTTTACGTCATAGGTATAGCTATTGAGCTGCAGGTACAGACCAGGGATCGTGTAGAGGACAGGGTGACTGAATTCCCGGCGTATGCTGCGCTGGAAGCCCAGGTTGACCTGCAGGCGTCCGTAATTTCCCAGGATAAAGCTATTGCCGGAGTAGATGCGGTAATGTTGTACATGCTGATGAAGTTTCTCCATCTTATAGCTATCCAGGTCGGATTGGGAGACGATCTGGCGCACGGTGTCGGCGTCTCCCTCATAGATCTGCCGGGTGAACTTGCCCGTAGCGCTATCCCGGCTGCCGTCGGGGATCTCCTGGAGGTCATCGTAGAGTACGAAGTCCAGGTGGGAGTAGCCCCATTTGCGGTGGAGGCCCAGGGATGCGTTGGCATCCGTCTCGTTAAAAGCGGTGCCGAAGACACGGCCATCGATCTTATTGCGGTAGTCTACTGCCTGCTTGTGAGAGATGCGGGCTAACCATTCCAATCCATTCTTTGTGGCGCCCAGCATGGCGGAACCCCCTATGTATTTATTATTCGTCTGGTAGTCGAGGGTGAGGCCTCCTATCATTTTCCCTTCCGGCGCGGGCTGGGTAGGAATAAGGTTGACAACGCCCGCCAGGGCGTCCGAGCCAAAGCTGAGGCTGGCAGGTCCTTTGATCACTTCCACCCTGTCTATTGCATATTGGTCTACTTCGATGCCATGCTCGTCTCCCCATTGCTGGCCTTCCTGTCGGATGCCGTCGTAGAGGGTGAGGATCCTGTTGTAACCGAGGCCTCTGATAAAAGGTTTGGATACATTGGGGCCTGTCGTGACGGCCCGTATGCCCGGTATTTTTGCAATCGCATCGATCGCGTTGGTACTCAGATTCGTGACGAGGTAGCTATGAGAGACGGATACGATGGGAACCGGACTTCTTTTGATCTGGGTAGCTTTGGACAGGCCTGTTACCACTACGGGACTTTCTTCCACGTATGCGTCAGAGAGGGTAAAATCCTGGGTGATAGGGCCGGAGATCGTCACTGTCTTCGTGATGGCCTTAAAGCCAATGGAGCGCGCTTCTATAAGGTATCTCCCGGAAGGGAGCGAGTTGAATCTGTAAAAGCCTGCGGTATCGGTGACGACTCCCAGTTTGAGATCGGCAATATAGACGGTAGCTCCTACCACTGGCTTTCCGTCCTGACCGGAGACCTTCCCGGATAGCGTTCCTGTACCGGGGGAGTATGGGGGTACTGCGGTGGTGGATGTCACTATGAACGCTGCCGTTGCGGATGACAGGAAAGACGTCGTTACGAAAAAGGTCAAAATAAGCCAGGAGCTATATAGAAATCGATTCATGGTACTTTTTGCTACAATGTTTCAAATTTAGGTCAGTCGTGGCCGCCGGGCAAATTTTGCCGGTTAAAAGATGCTAAGCGTTGGTTATTTCTTCAGGACGACGGTAAATACGGAGCCTTGTCCTACGGAGCTTTCGCAGGATATTTCTCCATTCAATTCTTCGACAATGCGTTTGACGATAGCAAGACCCAGGCCGGTAGAGGGTTCGCCGTTAGTCGGCTGGGAGGATATTTTACTGTATTTGGCGAAGAGATGGGGCAATTCGTCGGGTTCGATGCCGACCCCTTCGTCGCGGATCTTTATACTTACGGCATCTTTCTCTTCGCTGACGCTGATCCAGACCTGCTTACCAGCCGTGGTGTATTTAATGGCATTCGACAGCAGATTTTCCAGCATCCGGCTCAGTAACTGGCGGTCGCTGAGGAAATACAGGGATTTGTGGGCGCAATCCAGGTGCAGCTGGATGTTCTTTTTGGCCGCGGTGGGCAAAAAGTCCTCTACAATGGATTCGGTGAAAATGCGCAGGTCCAGATTTTCCAGGCTGAGCTTGTGCTGGTTGGTCTCTGCTTTTTCGACGTCGAGGATATGCCGTATCAGTTTTTCGCCATAGTTGGTAGCCTGTTCGATGCGGCTGATGGCTTTTTTTTGTTCGGGGGTAAGGTTGCCTGGTTCCGTCTGCAGTAACTGGCTCCACATGCCGATGCTGGCAAAGGGGGTGCTGAGGTCATGGGATACGATGCTGATAAGAGAATTTTTTTCATAGTTCAGTTCGGACAATCGTTCATTTTGTCGCATGACCAGGTCATTGGTGGCCTGCAATTTTTTATTCACTTTCCGTTTGGTCATAAAGGCCATGGCGGCTGCGATAGCGACCAGGAGCAGGCTGATGAGCATGATCATCATGATGCGGGTATGGAATTTTTGTTGTGCTACTTCTCCCTGGAGGAGTAGTTTTTCATTTTCTCTTTCCCTGGCCTCGTATTTTTCTTCCAGTTCCGCGATGGCTTTATAAGTCTCACTATTTACGATGGCGGTGTCCAGCTCATACCATTTACTTTGATACTCCCAGGCTTTTTTATAATCCCCCCGGTGATAAGCTAATTCGGAAAGAATATGATAGCTGTCGGCTTGTTTGCCTTTTGATTCGAGCTGCAGCGCAAGCGTTATGGACAGGTCGGCATATTTGGCGGCTGAATCGAACAGTCCTTTTTGCGTGTAGGAGTCGGCGAGGTTCAGGACGTCAAACCAGCGGGTAAATTTGCCGGCCATGCCCTGTATAGCCAGGTGACGTTGGTAGTTGCCCTTGAAATAGACCAGGGACTCATCATAATCCTTCAGGTAGTAATAGGTCTGTCCGAGGTTGTTGTACAGGTTGGACAAGTCTTCCAGGCCTTTTTCTTCGAGAGGTTTGCCGATGCGCAATCCTTCTTTCAGGATGAGCAGGGCGCTGTCATAAAGACCCAGGTGGTTATAGAGGGGGGCCAGATTAATATAGCTGGTGATCAGGGAAGTGGCATCCCCCCGTTGTTGATGCAGTTTTACACATTCCAGGTAAATGTCTTTTGCCTTTTGCGGCTGTTTCATCTCCGTATAGTTGACAGCCAGGTCTGTCAGCGCATTCATTTCGTTTTCCCTATCGTTGAGTTTGCGGGCTTCATCGAGTGTCTGCCAATAATAGTCGATCGCTTTTTTGTAATCGGCTTTATTCTCATAATAGAACCCATTCAGGCGGAGTGCCATGACCTTTGCCTTCGGGTATATTCCTTTCAGGTAAATGTGATTAATATAGTTTGCATAATAACTAATGGAGTCTGTCTGAGCTTCGGTGAGATGCATGGCCCTGTAGTAGAGCCGGCTCAGTTCGGCGGTGTCGGTTTGTCCAAGGGCATCCGCTGGTCTGAAAAGGCAGAGTGAGAGGAACAGGAAAAAAAAGAATAATACGCGATTCACCGGCTATAACTGTTCATTTATCCCCAAGATAATACTCTTTCCGCTGTCTGTCTATCGTTTTAATCAATCAAATTATTGCGGAGGGCAAACTTTACCAGGCCGACGGTATTATTGACGCCCAGTTTGGCAATCAGATTCTTCCGGTGCGTCTCCACCGTGCTGACGCTCAGGAATAATTTTTCAGCAATTTCGGCATTGCTGTATTCCTTGCAGATCAGCTTTAATACTTCCAGTTCGCGGCGGGAAAGGATATCGTCAATCTGCCGGTCCTCGATAGTGATGGTATTGCGAAAATCTTCTTCCCGATCCCCGATATGAATGTCTTTGCTGAAATAGCTGCCACCTTCATGAACCGTCCGCAGAGCGGACACGAGTTCGTCCAGGGCGGCATTCTTCAGTAAATAGCCTTGTATATTGTGCCGGGTGAGTTTGTGAATATAGCGGGTGCCCCTCAGCAGGGTCAGGTAAATGACTTTCAGCTCGGGGCGGCTTGCACGGATACTCTGAAGGAGCTCTTCCTCTCCCATATCCGGCAAATAAACGTCCAGTAACAGAATATCTGTCTGCAGGTCCCGAAGCTGGGCTAACAGATCCTTGCCCGATGCAGCCGTACCGATCACTTCTATGCCGTCTTGCTTACCCAGCAATAAAGCCAATCCCTCCAGGTATATTTCATGATCGTCGGTAATAAATACTCGAATCATGGTATTAAATAGATTCGTTTGATGGAAAAAAGGTTAGCCATAGCGAAAAGGCTTCGGATGGGTAAGCGTCTCATTAACAAGGCAATTTAAAACTATTTATGATATGACTCATTAAAAAAGCCCCTTTTTAAAGGAGCTTTTCCAAAAATGAGTGCTTTTGAAACCCGAAAGCGCAGGCTTTTAATTAATATTTTCAATAATTCCGGCTATTCCCTGTCCACCGCCCACACAGGCTGTCACAATACCATATTTTTTTTGTTGTCTTTTCAGTTCATGCGTGAGCTGGATCGTCAGTTTGCAACCGGAGCAACCCAGGGGATGGCCCAGGGCGATGGCGCCGCCATTAGTGTTTACGATGGCGGGGTCCAGTCCGAGTGTGCGTATGACGGCCAGCGACTGCGAGGCGAAAGCCTCATTGAGCTCTACCAGGTCGATCTGTCCCAGGGTCATCCCTGCCTGACGCAGGGCTTTGGGGACGGCCTCCACAGGGCCGATGCCCATGATGCGGGGATGGACTCCCGCGCTGGCACAGGCTACCAGCCTGGCAATGGGCTGCAGACCCAGCTCTTTTATCATGTTCTCTCCCATGACGATCACGAAGGCGGCGCCGTCGCTCGTCTGGGAGGAATTACCGGCGGTGATGCAACCTCCGGCCGCAAAGACCGGTTTTAGTTTCGCCAGCGCTTCGATGGACGTATCGGCCCTCGGACCTTCGTCCGTGTCTACGGTGTAGGTCCTTTTTTGTTTTTTCCCTTTTTCATCTACATAGATCTCTTCCACGGGCAATGGGAGGATACCGCTTTTAAAGTACCCGTTCTTTATCGCGTTGATGGCTTTTTGATGGGAGTTATAAGAGAACTGGTCCTGGTCTTCCCGGCTGACATTATATTCTTTGGCAACGGCCTCGGCTGTCAGGCCCATATTGAGGTAATAATCCGGATCGTCCGTAGCGATGGAATAGGCCGGGACCGTCTTCCAGCCTGCGGTAGGTACGAGGCTCATACTCTCTGTCCCTCCGGCGATAATACATTCTGCCTGACCGGAGCGGATCTTGGCGGTAGCGATGGCGATCGTCTCCAATCCGCTGGCGCAATATCGGTTGACGGTGACGCCAGGCGCGTGAATGCCGACAGCCCTGGCGGCGATGATACGTCCTACCTGGAGGCCTTGTTCCGCCTCGGGAACGGCATTGCCTACGATCACGTCATCCACGCGGTGGGGGTCCAACTGGGGGACGGAGGCCAGCAGGCCTTTGATGACGTCGATGGCCATGTCGTCGGGACGGTAGAAACGGAATTTCCCTCTTTTCGATTTGCCGACGGCTGAGCGATAGCCGGCGACGATGTATGCGTCTTGCATGAGATTGCTTTTTAATGGTTGAGCCGGCGTTGATTTGGGCTGGCGCCGGGATAGTTGTTTATGCAACTTACTGTATCAAAGTTAAGGATTTGGGGGGAAATGGGAAAGGAGGATGAATAACTTTTAAATATCTAAAAAAGACTTTACCTCCTCATTCAATTCATCCTCTGAGACATTAGTTACTTCTTTAACAGTCTCGTATTTAGTTTCGTCAAATTCGTCAAGGATGTCCAAGATATAATCATATTTATTCGTGCCTGAATCAATATAATTACATGTAGAAATATAAACAAGCTTATTTGTTTTCCTCAATCCAATTGCACAAAGATCCCCATCCCAATAGTCAACGATTTTGATAAGGTTAAAGTCGACAATACGTTTCAGCCTTTCGATCAGTTTTAATATTGTTTTATCTTTATTCATGACTTTTCCCCCATTTACTGAAAGGATATAATTTCAGGCTTCGAAACTGAGACAATACGGAGAAGCGGCAGGGGGAACAGAAAAACAAGCCGTCGGTCAGGTGAACGACCCGGCAATTAACTCCTGGCAAGGATTGGCAGATGTATTTACGAATATACTGAAGATGAATTTGCAAATAGAACGTATCAGGAAAGTAGAGAGCCTTTGAGAACAGGGAGCAGCACATACAAAAATGCTCTTATTTTAAAAGTTTCGCAGGAACAGGATGGCTTCGTAGAAATTCCACAGCCTTCTTATCTTTCTCCTTAAAGTAAGGAGCATTAGCATATTTAGCCAGCTTTTCAGGCTGATTATTTTCAATTAAAAATTTATCTGATTTCTTATTATTTTTCATAATTCGCTTATCAAACATAATAATTTATTTACGTTTTATTATAAAAGCCTCATAATTCATTCCCTTTAAAAAGGGCTTCCACTCTCCGTTCATATATCCAATTACAGTAAAGAACCCGTTAACTTCTTCCCCAAAAGTAGAAATATCCATTTGGTAAAGCCTAGTACGAGTATTTTTCTTCTTTCATACGGTTCGGTATTTACTAACAAATTTGGCATTCTTGCCTAATATTTAAAAACTTATTTACGAACTCAAATTCGGCAAGGGCCTTTTATCAATGAACATCGAAGAGAGAACATCCGTTGTAAGAACAAAAAAATGAAAAACGGTATCTTCGCAGTGTATGTATAAAATTGTCAGAACCCTGTTATTCTTTTTCCCTACCGAGGGTGTGCATTATTTTTCCATGAATATGCTAAAGGGGCTCTGCAGGTGGCGCTGGTCACGAAAGTTGGTGACCTGGGGATGCAAGCCGGAGGGGGAGTCATCGGTAACGGGTGAGTCACAAGCCGGCCCCCTGGCAAAAGAAATATTCGGCCTTTCCTTCCGCAACCCCGTTGGACTGGGAGCAGGATTCGACAAGAATGCCCTCTACCTCCGGGAGCTGGAGGCATTGGGATTCGGGTTTGTAGAGATCGGAACAGTGACCCCTTTACCTCAGGACGGCAACGAGCAGCCGAGATTGTTCCGGTTGCCGGAAGATCAGGCATTGATCAACCGGATGGGATTCAATAATGATGGAGTGACGGTGATCGCCGAACGGCTGAAGAAATGGAGGACAGGCCGGACACCGCTGATCATCGGCGGAAATATCGGTAAGAACAAGGTCACCCCGAATGAGGACGCCTGGAAAGATTATGAGATCTGCTTTCGCGGGCTATTCGATTTCGTAGATTATTTTGTAGTCAATGTGAGTTCTCCCAATACGCCGGGATTACGCGAACTGCAGGAGAAAGACGCCCTGCGTAAGATATTGACCAACCTGCAGGGGATCAACCGGGAACTGGCCGGGGAAAAAGGGATAAAGCCCAGGCCCCTTTTATTAAAGATTGCCCCGGATCTCAACTGGCAGCAGATAGACGATGTGGTGGACCTGGCCCTGGAAATCCGGTTGGACGGCCTGGTAGCTACCAATACCACCATCAGCCGGGAAAAATTGCTGACCAGTGCTGCCCGGCTCGCATCTATCGGTGCGGGCGGATTGAGCGGAGCGCCGTTGAACGAAAGATCTTCCGAAGTGGTGCGATATATTCACCGGAAGACCCGGGGCTCGATCCCGCTCATCGCTTCCGGCGGAATCTTTACCGGGGAAGATGCAAAAGAGAAAATAGATGCGGGCGCCTCCCTGATACAGGTATGGACAGGGTTTATTTATGAGGGACCTTTTATCACCAGGGCGATCTGCGGGAAGTTGCTGAATGGCAGCTCTTCTACGGAAAAAGGAACGACCGGTAAGTCATAGAAGTGGATAGGATGATCCGGAAAGAAGCGGGTAGGATGATCCGAAAAAAGGATTATTTTGTATATCTTAGGGTAATCACTCTAAAGGTATTCCATGAAAAAGTGGTATAAGATATTTTTCTTCTGCGCTATCTCTTTCGGTTTTATCGGGTGCGACAGGATCACCAAGACAATGGCCAGAGAGCAGCTCATGAATAAAGAAGCCATTTCTTATTTTCATGATGTACTCAGGCTGGAATACATTGAGAACACGGGGGCGGCTTTAGGTTTTGGAGAGAACCTGTCAAAGGAGGCCAGTTTCTGGCTTCTGAGCATTTTCCCTTTGATCTGTCTCCTGGTACTTTTCGCCTATACGATCCGCCGCTCAAAAGAGATGAGTCTTTCCAAAATACTTTGTCTGGCCTTAATATTTGCCGGTGGCGTCGGGAATATTATAGACCGGATATTTTTCGACAGGCATGTTGCCGATTTTATGAATATAGGCATCCTGCGGTTGAGAACGGCTATATTTAATTTTGCCGATGTGTATATAACGATCGGCGTCATCACATTCATTCTGATCTATCGCAATAAGAACCCGGAAAATGTCAGCGCATAAGGATTGGTCAGTAAACCCTTATTTTTGCGCCACTCAATTGAACTGACTATGGCTTCTCTTTTTAGCATCGATTCCCTGATTAGCTTACTTACACTTACCATACTGGAGATCGTACTCGGCATCGACAATGTGATCTTTGTGTCCATCCTCATCGGACGGCTGGACGCTTCCCGGCAACTGACGGCCCGCCGGGCCTGGATGATCGCCGGTATCCTTATCCGCTCTCTGTTATTATTGGGCCTGGGCTGGCTGGTGACCAATGGCAGTAAGGAACTTTTTGCCGTATTTGGCTATGGCTTCAGCCTGCGTAATCTCATTATGCTGGCGGGGGGGCTCTTCCTGCTTTACAAGACCGTCAAGGAGATCCATGAAAAGCTGGAAGGAGAATCCGCGGAAGCGGAGACCATCAATAAAGGGACGGGCCGCGCCTTCGGAGCCGTTGTCGGCCAGATAATTCTGGTGGACACCGTCTTTTCCTTTGACAGTATTATCACAGCCGTAGGGCTGGCGCGGCAGGTATCCGTCATGATCACTGCGGTGATCATAGCAATGGTGATCATGTTCTTTTTCTCCCAGAAGATCGCCAATTATATCAACCGGCGGCCTACGCTGAAGATGCTGGCATTATCTTTCCTGTTAATGGTAGGGTTCAGCCTCTTTTTTGAAGGGCTGGAACCCATCCATCACACCCATATTGACAAAGGGTATATCTATTTTTCCATGGCTTTTTCCTTTGGGGTGGAGCTGCTGAATACGAAGATGAAGAAGAAGAGCAGTCCCGGGACAAAAGGGGAAAAGAAGTAAGAGTATTGGGGAGGCGGAATATTTTTTATAAATTAGGAGTACTAATATTACCGCATATGCCTGCCACAGATCCCCGGGTAGACGCCTATATCGCCAAATCGGCCCCTTTTGCCAGGCCCATCCTCGAACATATCCGCAAGCTGGTGCATAAAGCCTGCCCCGGCGTACAGGAAACGATAAAATGGGGTTTCCCCTTTTTTGAATACAATGGATCTGCACTTTGCAATATGGCTGCTTTCAAGCAACATGGCAGCTTTGGATTCTGGAAAGCCGCCCTAATGAAGGATCCCGAAGGTATTCTACAAGTAGCGGACCGACATTCCATGGGCCATTTGGATAAGATCACTTCGTTGAAAGATCTTCCCGCAGACAAAATACTGATCGCCTATATTAAACAGGCGACCCAATTGAATGAAGACGGGGTGAAAATGCCGGCACGTCCCGCGAAAGCCCCAAAAAAGGAGTTGGCGGCGCCAGCCGGACTCCTGGCAGCCCTTAAAAAAAACAAAAAGGCGCAGGCTGCCTTTGAAGCCTTTTCGCCTTCCCACCGACGTGAGTATATTGAATGGATCACGGAGGCAAAGACGGAAGAGACCCGCGAAAAGCGGATTGCTACCACCCTGGAATGGCTGGTGGAAGGGAAATCCAGGAACTGGAAGTACCAGCAGAAATAAGGTGATCCTCTTAACTCCCTTAAATATTTCACTTTATTTTCCCGATTTAATAATTTGTTTTCCTGATTACGCGTTGTTATGTACAGAACACCATTTATTTTTACCCGTCCAAATTATGAAGACCAGCGGATAACAGATTGGTCATGCAGTCTGTTTCCGTCTGGCACTATTGCCTCCGCACTATCCATCTGACGCTATACACAACAACGTAGCCGCAACAATACCAGCAGTCTCTGTCCGCAGACGGGTCCCACCCAGGGTAACCGGGAGAAAGTTATGTTGGATGGCTAATTCAATCTCTTTAGGGGAAAAATCGCCTTCGGGCCCGATGAGGATGAGTGGAGACCCCGCGGGCCGGGCGGGACCGGACCGAACGGCTTCTGCAAGGGACAGCTTTTGCGCTTCCAGGCAATGGGCGATGAACAACTGGTCATAGGCGGTCGTATCGATCAATTGCTCCACGGGTAGGGGAGCTGGCATAACCGGCAGCCAGACCTGTTGCGACTGGAGGAGGGCGCTGACGAGGATATTCTGCAGGCGGTCCTGGCGAAAATGCTGCCGCTCTGTCCGTTCGCAAAGCAGGGGGATGATCTCTGTGACGCCAATCTCTGTGGCTTTTTCCAGGAACCATTCGAAGCGGGAAGCATTTTTTAAAAGGGAGATGCCAATAGCCACCTTTTTTTCCCGGGGAGGCTGCCAGGTGGTAGTCTGAATCTGTACCCGGCACTTTTTCTTATGATCGTCCACGATCACAGTCGTCAGCAGATTACCCCGGCCATCGGTGAGTTGCAGCGGGTCGCCCGGCTTCATTCGAAGGACCTGAACAATATGCCGGGAATTATCTTCATCCAGCATCAGCTCTGCCTGTGCGGGGTCATAAGAAGATATATAAAAAAAAGGCAACGCCATGAGCATGTTTTAGTCAGCAAATCTATAATTAAATGCGATGGGGAGACCACGGGTCTCCCGGCCGAAGGCCCATCATTAGCTATTTTTGCGCCGGGGCTATATTTCATCGGAGCCCCATGGCGCAAAAATAAAAGCCCCGGAAGACCGGAGCCGTTTATTCTATTGATTAGCGAACCTCAGACTGTTTTGCGCCCTTCAGGAGGCGGGCGGGTTTAAAAAGGCGTTTCATCATCATCGATCGGCACGTCTTTCATGCGGCTGCCGGCCTGAATATACAATTTGGCGCCACCGGCCTCATCATCTCCCTGCACCGGCTTCCAGCTTCCCCCGGAAGGCATCCCGATGCCCCCGAAGTCATCCGAACCATATTCGGTAAATTTCTGGATATGCAGAAGGGCCCGGAGTTTAACGGTATCCAGGGAGCCATTACGGTGTTTGGCGATCTTCACATGCGTCTCCCCTTTATTGCTCTCTCCCATTTCATTGGCAGTAATACCATAATATTCAGGACGATAGAGGAACATGACCATGTCGGCATCCTGCTCGATAGCTCCGGATTCACGCAGATCGCTCAACTGGGGGATCTTCTCCCCTTCCTTGCGGGATTCCACGGCACGGCTTAACTGTGACAAGGCTATGATGGGAACCTGTAGTTCCTTGGCCAGCCCTTTCAGCGCCCGGGAGATCTGGCTGATCTCCTGTTCACGGTTGCCCCCTTTGGTATCAGTACCGCTCATCAATTGCAGGTAGTCGATGATGATAAAGCCCAGGTTGTGCTTATTCTTCAGCCGGCGGCATTTGGCGCGGAGCTCGAAAATATTGAGGGCAGGGGTATCATCAATATAGATCGGGGCTTTGGCCAGCCTGTCGATACCCTTTTTGTACAATTGCTTCATTTCATGGTCTTCGAGACGGCCGCGGGCTATCTTTTCCATGAAAATCTCCGATTCGGCACTGAGGATACGTTGCACTAACTGAGCGGAGCTCATTTCAAGGCTGAAGAAGGCTACTGCGGTTGGTTTAGTGGCATTCAGCGCCGCATTACGCGCCAGGTTAAGGGCGAAAGCGGTCTTACCAACGGCAGGTCGGGCAGCCAGGATGATAAGGTCAGTCGGCTGCCAGCCATAAGTAATTTTATCCAGCGTAGGGAAGCCGCTGGGAACACCAGAGATCTCATCCTGTTTGTTGCGCATATCTTCGATGCGCTGGATGGTTTTGACCAGGACGCTGTCGATACTATCGAAATTTTTCCGAAGATGGCTATTGGTGATCTCGAACAATTTGCTTTCGGCATCGTCGAGCAGGTCGAATACATCGGTACTGTCTTCATAGGCATCCCCGATGATCTCACCGCTGATACGGATGAGTTCCCGTTGAATAAATTTTTGAAGAATGATACGGGAATGGGTCTCTATATTGGCGGAAGAGACGACGGCATTCGTCAGTTTGGTCACATAATAAGGGCCTCCGACAATCTCCAGCTCTTCCCTTGTCTTCAGTTCCTCCACTACGGTAAGGATGTCGATCGGCTGGCTTTTCTGCGCCAGGCTCTGCATTGCCTTATAGATACGTTGATGACCTTCAAGGTAGAAGCATTCGGGTTTAAGGATCTCCACCACGGTGTCAAAAGCGCTTTTCTCCAGCATAATAGCGCCCAATACAGCTTCCTCCAGCTCTTTAGCCTGGGGGGGCACTTTGCCGTATACCATGGTGCTGAGATCCACGGAAGGCTTGCGCCTTAGTTTGCTGCGGTCCTTGTTGAGATTAAGATTAGTAAGATCCATTGAATTGCCGTCCGAAAAAAATTAAACAATAAGGTTTCCAAATCCCCGGGTCTCCTTTGTGGAGCCTGCTCAATTAGAAGGTGTGTTCCGGCACGTAGCTTTATTAAGAAATTGTTATGGCAACATGAACAGAATGTTATTCGTTGAGTCAGGAGGGCGAATATAGAACTCTAACTCCCGACCAAAAAAATTTTTCTTTTCCTATATTTTTCCTTTAGAAATCCACCAGCTTATTAACAGTCCTCCTGGCCTTATCCACACTAACTTATGAGCTTTCCACAATTTAAAAAAGTTTTCAGCCATTTCCCGTTTTAAATTCACACCATCTGTGCACAAAGATTCTGAGGGAAATATTTTGCCAGGATGTTGAAACTACAGGATGCGGTTCGCAGTGATTTTGCGGGTTACCCGAACAAATTTTGCGGGTTTACACATAAAAAAAAGCGTCCCGAAAGCTTCGGGACGCGGGGCCAGTTGGCCTGTTGATATAATTTCTGCGCAGGGGACCTGGCTGGACTGCAGCAGGTGGTTGCTTTTAGTTTTAGCGCAAAGTAGCCATGCTGCTGCCTTTTCCTGTTTTTTATTGCCGCCTTGTATTTCTTGGGTCATCATCCTTTTTAGGAGGAGGAGGCTGCGGAACCTGTCCCGGCGCTGGTTTGGGAGGATTGGCAGCAGGGTTTTGACGTGCTCCGTCCCCTTGTCCGGGCCGGGTAACAGGGCGGTTATTCGTAGCCGGCTGTTGATTATTGGGTTGCTGGTTAGCCGGTTGCTGATTATTGGGTCGTTGGTAAGTCGGTTGCTGGTTATTGGGTCGTTGATAGGTCGGTTGCTGGTTGGCCGGCTGCTGATTAATCGGCTGCTGATTGGCCGGCTGCATTACAGGCCGGGAGAACGGCCGGTTGTATACAGGCTGGCTGGCAGGCGGGTTTTGCGGCGCCTGGTTGACAGGCCGGCCTGCAGGCTGTGTAAATGGCCGGTCAGGTGCATTTCCTGCCGGTTGTACCGGCTGGAGGGCCGGTTGACCAGCGGGCTGCCGATTGATGGGTTGCTGACCAACAGGCTGCCGATCGATAGGCCGTTGGCTGATCGGTTGCTGATTCGCCGGTTGTTGAATAACCGGCTGCTGATTAGCGGGCCGTTGATAGGTCGGTTGCTGATTGACCGGTTGCTGGTTAATCGGTTGCTGATTCGCCGGCTGCTGATTGACAGGCTGTGTTACCGGTCTGTTGAAAGGCCGGTTGTTCACCGGCTGGTTATTCACCGGCTGGCTGGCGGGGGAATAGTTATTCCCATTCCGATTGTCATTATTCCGGTTGTCATTGCCGTTACGACCATCATTCCCACGATTGTCATTGTTAAAGTTACGACCATCATTTCCCCGGCCATCATTCCCATTCCGATTGTAGACAGCTGTATTGACGGGCCGGGCATTATTGAGGGTCTGCACCCGGGAAGGAGCTATACGAGGAGCTCCATTGCCATTTCCCCTGTTGCCCTGAGGAGCGCTATTGACCCTTGGACGGTAAATAGCCAGGGTCCCATTGTTATACTGCTCGCCGGGAGTGTTACTCTGCCGGATGACAGCCGGTCTTACCGCAGCACCCGAATACCTTCCTACTTCCTGCGGATCAGGGCCGCGGCCATAGTTGACATTCCGGGAACGGCCATTGCCCCCGTTATTGATGATGGTGGTATTGTTGATAATAGTAGTGTTATGGACAATCGTCACATTCCGCGTCTCATTCACATAATAATTACGGATCTGGGGACTGCCGACATATTGATGAGGCACAAAGCACCAATACTGAGGCGGGGGATTGTAGCCACCCCCAAAAGAAACGTCCATGCTGACATTAGGAGCCAGCGGCGCCCAGCCATAATAATCCTGGCTGCTTCTCCAGCTCACCCAGGCAGGGGCCCATTCCGTTCCGGGCATCCACATCCACCCATAGCCGTCCTGGAAAAACCAGCGGCCGTAGTGGAAAGCAGCCCAGCCCCAGGGATAATTGGAAGCCCAGGTCCAGCCATCTTCGGTGTAGACCCAGTGGCCATTGGTAGCATAGGGCTTAAAATCAGGACCGGCATCCGGTAACCAGACATACCCATAATTAGGGTCATCGATCCATTGACCATAAGGGCTTAACTGATCATAGAAAGACTGATAAGATACTTCCGGGGGCTCAGGTTCCTGAGGCGGAGGTGGTGCGGGAGCCGGCGGCGGATCCTGATGAACTACGTAGACAGGACCACAGGCATTCAATGCCAGAGCCACGATAGCTAATGCGAATAGGTGCTTTTTCATAAACCAGACTTTAAGGAGTTTCGAAAGTTTTTCAGGTCATTATTTTCAGGTCAGTTATTTGACCGCATTATTCATGCAAAGTATAATTTTGTCAAAAGTATTAACATTTGATTATCATTAGGCAAATCATCCCATGCTAAACGAATTTACGTATCAAATATTTCCCGCCGGGACGCCCGGGGCGTCTCAACGGGAAAAAACTATCTTTGCGCTTTGCCCGGGTTTCATCCGTAATCGTTTTTTTCAATTGCCGGATGGAGCTTACGGTTCAATTATTTCAATCAATAAACAGGAATTGTTGTCATGACCATTAGTTATAACTGGCTTTGTGATTATTTACCGGAAAAGATCGATCCTGAAAAGCTGTCCCGGATCCTTACGTCTGTAGGACTGGAAGTGGAAAGCCTGGAAAAGTATGAAGCGGTGAAGGGAGGATTGAAGGGGTTGGTGATCGGGGAAGTACTGGAATGTTCGCCTCATCCCAATGCAGATAAGCTGACGCTGACCAGGGTAAATACCGGGGGGCCGGAACCTTTATCGATTGTCTGCGGCGCTCCGAATGTGGCCGTAGGGCAAAAAGTGGTGGTCGCTGCCGTGGGAACGACTATTTATCCCATCAAGGGAGAGCCTGTCACCATGAAGATAGCAAAGATCAGGGGAGTGGAAAGCCATGGGATGATCTGTGCCGAAGATGAGATCGGCCTGGGCGAAAGCCATGCGGGCATCCTGGTATTACCCGCAGAGGCAAAAGTAGGGATGACCGCCGCTGCCTGGTTTCACCCGTATACGGACCACATTATAGAGATCGGGCTTACTCCCAATCATATGGACGCTATGAGCCATCTGGGAGTGGCGCGGGATGTATGCGCCTGGCTCTCGCACCATGAGAATAAGGAATACAGGCCCAGGACGACCTCGCTCAACGCCTTCAAGGCAGACAATAATAGTCTGCCCATTACGGTCAGCATCGAGAATACCCGTGCCTGTGAGCGTTACTCCGGTATCAGCCTGAAGGGAATTACCATTAAAGAATCTCCCCGGTGGATGCAGGACAGACTGAAAGCCATCGGTATCCGTCCCATCAACAATATTGTCGATATCACCAATTTCGTATTGCATGAAATGGGACAGCCCCTGCATGCTTTTGATTACAGGGCTATCAAAGGCGGCCGGGTAATCGTAAAGAACTTACCCGAGGGAACACCGTTCATCACCCTGGACCAGAAAGAAAGGAAATTATCAGCAGAGGATCTGATGATCTGCAATGCAGAAGAGGGGATGGCGATAGCAGGTGTATTCGGAGGCCTGAACAGCGGGGTGAAGGACAATACCGTGGATATTTTCCTGGAGAGCGCCTGGTTTGCCCCCATTGGTATCCGCAAAACCTCTTTCCGCCATGGGCTGCGAACGGATGCAGCCACTCATTTTGAAAAAGGAATGGATATTTCCGGGACAGTGAATGCCCTGAAGCGGGCGGCCTTGCTCGTTAAAGAACTGGCAGGCGGAGAGATCGCCTCCGAACTGGTAGATGTATACCCTGATCCCAGGAACAAGACGCAGGTCGTACTCAAGCATCATTACCTGAAAAAATTAAGCGGGAAAAATTATCATCCCGATACCGTGAAAAATATCCTGCTGAGCCTTGGTTTCGAGATCATAAAAGAAGGGATCGACGCCATTCATGTCGCCGTGCCCTGGCACAAACCCGATGTCAGCCTTTCAGCCGATATTGTGGAAGAGATCATGCGTATCGACGGACTGGATAATATCGCTATTCCTTCCGCCATCACCATCTCACCTTCCGTCGAAAAAGATCGGGACCTGTCCGCGCGGAGATCATCCGTGGCCGGTTACCTGGTGGGCCAGGGTTTTAACGAGATCCTCACGAACTCGATCACCAACAGCGCCTATTTCAGCCAGGAGGAGCTGGAGACTTCGGTAAAAATGATCAACAGTCTCAGCGCTGAATTGAATATTATGCGCCCCTCCCTGCTGGAGACAGGGCTTGAATCTATTGCTTACAACCTGAACCGGAAGAATAATCAGTTGCAGTTCTTTGAGTTTGGCAAGTCTTATGCTACAGGTGGAGTAGGCAGCTATACGGAAAACATGCATTTGTGCCTTTATGTCACCGGACCCCTCCGGGAGGATTCCTGGAAAGGTAAGGGAGTGCCTACGGATTTTTATTATCTGAAAAGCCTTTGCGAAAGAGTATTCCGTATACTGGGACTTAACATTCCCGGGTTATCAGACGGCGCTATCATCAATACGGATAAGCAGACGGTCTGGGAAGTGAAAGATGCCCGCAATCCCAAGCTGTCGGGAGGATTGTCGATAAGCAAAAGTGTAATCAAAGATGGTCAGCCCATCAATCACCAGACCCTCCTGGAAGCGGGACCTGTGAACGCTGCGCTGCTAAGGCAGTTCGATTGCAAACAGGAGCTGTTCTTTGCCGATTTCCGATGGGACCTGCTGATGGAGCTGGTATCCGGCAAGGATGTTGAATTCAGGGAGCTGCCCAGACAATTGCCGGTGCAGCGTGATCTGGCGATGATCGTAGGGAGGTCCTTACCTTTTGAAAAGGTGGAAAAGACCATTCGTGGGGTGCAACTGGATAAATTACAGGAAATAAAGCTTTTCGATATATTTGAAAGTGAGAAGCTGGGTGCAGACAAGAAGTCGCTGGCCGTGAGCTTTACTTTCCTGGATGAGGAGAGAACACTGACGGATAAGGAGATCGATGGAATGGTCGGGAAGATCATGGGAGCCCTGGAGAAGGAATTGAATGCAGAAATAAGGAAATAACCCCCCCCTAGCCCCCTGAAGGGGGACCTCGACCAACGGGAGAAGCATCGAGGCCATTGAAATGACATTATGAGCGAGATAATAAGCTGTAGCAGATTTTTATAAATCTGAAAAGAACTGAATTTGAAAAAGAGCTGACATGAGTGAAGCCAACGAAAAAAACAGCGGGTTACCAGCTCCCCCTTCAGGGGGCGGGGGGGGTGGGGATGTTGAGCTTCAGGTAAAGAGGATCCAGGAGAAACTGCAGCAATTACTCCGGCAACGGGAATCCCTGGTGAAAGAGAACAATAAACTGAAAGAAGAGATCCGGCAATTACAACAGGCTCATAGCAGCCATTCAGACCGGGTGGTACAATTACAACAGCAGGTAGAGATTCTCAGAACGACGAAGGGAGAAATGAGTGAGGCGGAAAAAAAGGTGCTGGAAAAAAGGCTTGGCCAGTACATCCGGGAAATTGACCGGTGTATAGCTTTATTGAGTGAGTGACGCCGGACAAGGAGTTATTCCCGGATCAGACCCTTTTAACCAGACGCATTTTCATTTCATCCTGTCCCCGGGAAATTTCCAGGGTATATACGCCATACGGAAGATCGTTAAGCCCGCTCCAGCTCAGTTCCTGCTGGTCTTTTTCCACCTCTGTCTCCATTGCACTGCAAACGAACCCTGTGTCATCTTTCAGCACAGCCCTGAAAAGGCATTTCTGAGGATGGTCAACCTGAAACGTTAACCTGTCAATAAATACGGGGGATTTTACTTTTAAGAACATGCTTCGTAGTTTTTAGATAGGGTATTGGTGACAAAACAAAACTTACCTTCACTCAACTTCGGGATTGCCTGTGCATAAGGTGTGAATAAATTTAAAACAAGTATTTGATCTATGCAAGAGTTAATACCAATAAATGTCGTTATAGGTGATCGCACTTATAGGATCAAGATAGATCCGACGGATGAAGAGGTAGTCCGAAAGACTTTAAAGACAATGAATGATAAAATCATTGAATATAAGACCCAGTTTGCCGGGAAAGATATGCAGGATTATATAGCAATGGTGTTGTTGTGGTATGCGACGCAGGCATCTTCCGGGGATTCGTTGCCAGGGCTAAGTACTTCGGTACTGGAATCGCTGGCCCGGATGGAACAACAGTTGGACAAGGTGCTGTAGGAGAGCTGCCAGCTTTGAGCTGCAAGCCGATAGCCGCCAGCTTTGAGCTGCAAGCTGATAGCCGGACTTTGTTAGTTTTTTACGGTTTAAACAGATTAAAATTTATAGATATATGGCTAGAAGCTTGTTGCTTGCAGCTTGCAGCTACTTTCCGCTTGCCGCATGCAGCTATTTCACTATCTTCGCCAACTAACACATTTTCACGCAATCATGAACTTGAATAAGAAATATATGATTGTGAACGCTTTAAATTTTAGATTCGATGGTTATAGATATTATCGTAGGAATTATCGCCTTAGTGATAGGGGTCATTGCAGGTAAATTCCTTTTTGCCAAAAACACGCAAAAGCAGGTTGAGGACGCAGAGCATCAGGCAAAGAAACTGGTCGCCGACGCACAGATCACCGCCGACAACCTCAAAAAAGAAAAGTTACTGGAAGCCAAAGAGCGATTTGTCCAACTGAAGGCAGAGCATGATAAGGAAGTATTGGAGAGGAACCGGAAGCTGAATGAAGGAGATGCAAGGATCAAGCAAAAGGAACAGGGCATCAATCAAAAGCTGGAGAACCTGGACAAGCAAGCCAAGGACAATGATGTCATAAAGGAGAATCTCACCCGCCAGATCGAGGTAGTCAATCAGAAACGGACAGAATTGGAGAAACACCAGGAGGAGCATATCCGCCGGTTGGAGAAGATAGCCGCCCTGACTGCCGAAGAGGCCAGGAATCAGCTGATCGAGAGCCTCCGGCAGGAAACCCAGACCAGAGCGCTGGCCCTGCAGCAGGAGATCATTGATGATGCCAAGCAAAAAGCCAATAAAGAGGCCCGGAAGATCATTATTCAAAGCATCCAGCGTACAGCCGCCGAACAGGCCATCGAGAATTCCATAACGGTGTTCAATCTTGAAAGCGATGAGATCAAAGGCCAGATCATTGGCCGGGAAGGCCGGAATATCAGGGCTATCGAGGCAGCCACCGGAGTAGACCTGATCGTGGACGATACCCCCGAAGCCATCGTACTTTCTTCCTTTGATCCCCTCCGGCGGGAAATCGCCCGGCTTTCTTTACAGCGCCTCGTGACCGATGGCCGTATACATCCTGCCCGTATCGAAGAGATCGTGGAAAAAACACGCAAACAGATTGAAGAACAGGTAATGGAGATCGGGGAACGTACCGTTATCGAATTGGGCATTCATGGCCTTCATAAAGAACTGGTAAGGATCGTAGGCAAAATGAGGTTCCGTTCGTCCTACGGACAGAATCTGTTGATGCACAGCCGGGAGGTAGCCAACCTCTGCGGCATTATGGCCGCTGAGCTGGGAATGAACCCCAAACTGGCTAAAAGAGCCGGTCTTTTGCATGATATTGGTAAGGTGCCGGATGAGGAGACAGAATTGAGCCACGCGCTGCTGGGGATGAAGCTGGCTGAAAAATACGGGGAGAACCCCGCCGTGATCAATGCGATCGGCGCACACCACGACGAAGTGGAAATGCAGTACGTGATCGCCCCCATCATCCAGGCCTGCGATGCGATCAGCGGCGCCCGGCCGGGTGCACGCCGGGAAATTATGCAGCAGTACCTGCAGCGTATCAAGGACCTGGAGAACCTCGCCCTGGCTTATCCGGGTGTTGAAAAAGCCTATGCAATCCAGGCCGGCCGTGAGCTTAGAGTAATCGTCGAAGCTGATAAGGTAACAGATATCGACAGCGATAAATTAAGCTTTGAAATAGCCCAGAAGATACAAACGGAGATGACTTATCCCGGCCAGATAAAAGTGACCGTTATCCGGGAAAAGCGGGCGGTGAACGTGGCCAGGTAGTTCCCCAACCCCCTTTCAGGGGAGCCCCCTGAAAGGGACAAAGAAGATTTAAATAAGTTTGGTAATCCCGGGTGGTATACATACCTTTGCCATCCTTAAAAAATTGAGTTATGAACGCTGCAGTAGCCTTTGTACATGAGCAATTGACCGGAAAAATTGAATTTCCGAAGTTTAAAGCCGGTGATAATATCACTGTCAATTATAAAATTATAGAAGGGAACAAGGAGCGTATCCAGGGTTTCAAAGGAGATGTTATCAAGCGCCAGGGCGAGGGCCATACGGCTACGTTCACAGTTCGTAAGATCTCCGACGGAGTAGGTGTGGAAAGAACTTTCCCGCTTTTCTCGCCCAATATCGAGTCTATAGAGCTCCATAAAGTAGGCCGTGTCCGTCGCGCCAAGCTGTATTTCCAGCGTGAAAGAAGCGGTAAGAGCGCCCGTATCCAGGAAAAAAGAATGGCGGTGGCTACGAAAAATGCCCTCGCAGCAGCAAAATAAGCTATCTGATGATATTAAAAAGGGTCCTCCCCATCCGGGAGGGCCCTTTTTGTTAGGCTGAAGTTAATTAACGCTCCTCTCCCCGGGGAGATAATAAATTGCCTTCTAAAAAAACATTATCATTTCATAAAGAGTTAACTTTGTTCCTCTAATCTAAAGACTTTGATTATGGTTACTAATTTTTTGAACTGCATCTTTTTAATCTCGGCCCCAGGCGGAAGCGAGTGGATATTGATCATCCTGGCTGTATTGATATTATTCGGCGGCCGTAAGATCCCTGAATTTATGCGTGGACTTGGAAAGGGTATCCGGGAATTCAATGATGCAAAGAACAATGTAAAAGATGAACTGGAAAAAGGAATGAATGAGAAGGATACGAAAGCTGTAAGCTCCAGCACTCCTACTCAGCAATAATTTTCTAACATCATTTCTGCCAGCCCGATCTTCGTTATAAAAAGACAGAGATCGCATCAGCCGTTGTTTACATTTCATTCAATACAAGACTATCATACAGCCTTAAGGAAAGGTACGGCCTCTTGCGAAGAGGCTGTACAGCATTATTTGGAGAAGATAGCCTCCCATGCACATCTGAATGCTTTTGTACAGGTCTATGGGGAAGAAGCCCTGGAAAGGGGCCGGCTCCTGGATGAAAAAAGAAAGTCCGGACAGGCTCCCGGGAAATTACATGGGGTGGTCATCGGCCTGAAAGATGTCATTTCCTATAAAGACCACCCGCTCACAGCCTCCTCGCATATTTTAAAAGATTTTGTCGCCATCTACCACGCTACAGTGGTAGAAAAGCTGCTACGGGAAGAAGCAATCCTGATCGGTCACCTGAATTGTGACGAATTCGCTATGGGCTCTACCAATGAGAATTCGGTATACGGGAAGGTGTTGAATGCCAGAGATCAGCGCCGGGTGCCCGGAGGATCCTCCGGTGGCTCTGCCGTAGCTGTGCAGGCGGGCCTTTGCATGGCCAGTCTGGGGAGCGATACCGGCGGATCGGTAAGACAACCCGCTGATTTTTGCGGGATCCTGGGGCTTAAACCTACTTATGGAAAAGTCTCCCGCTATGGGCTGATTGCCTATGCATCCTCCTTTGACCAGGTAGGAATATTCGGATTTACCATCCCCGATGTAGCGAAGGTGCTGGAAGTAATATCCGGTGAGGATGATTTCGATAGCACGGTCCTGCCGGCAGGGGGTACCTCTGATTCGGCCGGCTCATCTGTCAACTACCCAGCAGACAGCGATCCCTCCGACTTTGACGCTTCCGCCGCCTCCACCCGTAAATACAGGATCGCTTATTTTAAAGAGGCTTTGACCCACCCAGGCCTGGACGTAGAAATCCGGGATACCATCCAGGAGTATATCCAACGCCTCCGCTCCGATGGCCACACCGTCGAAGGGATTGATTTTGAACTCCTTGACTACATTGTCCCTGCTTATTATGTACTGACGACGGCTGAGGCCTCATCCAACCTGTCCCGCTTTGACGGGGTGAAATACGGGTATCGGACCGCCGGCCAGGGCCTTGATTTAACAGAGTTTTACAAGCGGACCCGTTCCGAAGGCTTCGGAAAGGAGGTCAAACGACGTATCTTATTGGGTACCTTTGTGTTAAGTGCCGGCTATTACGATGCTTATTTTACCAAGGCCCAACAGGTGAGAAAATTATTAGTAGACCGCACCAACTTGATTTTCAACGACTTCGATATAATTCTCCTACCTACATCCCCCACTACCGCTTTTACCATCGGGGAGAAAATGGATGACCCCATTGCGATGTATCTCGCTGATATCTATACTGTTTATGCAAATCTGGCCGGTATTCCCGGCATTTCCATCCCACTTTTCACCCACACAAATGGCATGCCTTTTGGTGTTCAGGCTATGACAAACCGATTTAAAGAGTTAACTTTGCTGCGTTTCTCGCATCTGATGATGCAACAATATAAGTCCTACGAAAATCCTACTCTATGTGACTGAGAGATCGTGAAGCGCAAACTACCGTTACCGTAATCCGATGGTTGATGGCTTTAACAAGCAAATCTCCCGTAATCCCCCTATGAAAGATTGTGGACGCCGATTTAGGTCGTTTACCATCTTTAAAGCGTTGGACATGAACAACAAAAGGCTTTTATTGTTGGGTATCATCATTATTCTTGGTGTAGCCTGGATACACCCAATTACCCAAACCCATGGATTTGAAAACGAAGGAAATAATTCCCTTCTCTGCGACACCGAAAAAGTGGCCGCTTTACCTAATATCGTTTCGGACGCTACCCTTTCCGAATCTCAAACTGATTTTAAGGAGCTTTTTATAGCCACCACCATCGGAGGGAGCAATGGCGTCCGGCTTAACCCCAGAGCGCTCAGCTTTGTCCAGGACTATATGAAAGACAACTGGGATGATTTACAGAGCATCCGGAGCTGGGGAAAGCCGTATTTTAATCTCATTGAAAATGTGTTGACCCAGTATGGGCTGCCGAAAGAGTTGAAGTACCTGGCAGTAATCGAGTCCAATTTAAAGTCCTCTGCCGTCTCCAGGGTAGGCGCCGTAGGACCCTGGCAGCTAATGCCCCAGACAGCCCGGGATCTTGGCTTAAAAGTGACCCGGGGCAATGATGAAAGGAAAAATTATTACAAAAGCACCCGCGCCGCGGCAGCGTACCTGCGGGACCTGTATAATGAACTGGGAGACTGGCTCCTGGTAATTGCCGCTTACAATGGCGGGACGAACAACGTATACCATGCCATACGCCGGAGCGGCAGCCGTAATTTCTGGGATCTGCAATATTTCCTGCCCCTGGAGTCCCGGCTGCATGTAAAGAAATTTATCGGTACGCAGTATACCTTCGAAGGGCAGGGCAGTGTAACGACCCTTACCAAACAGGAAGCAACCGAGCAGTTGTCCGGCTCCTCCATGTATGTGTTTCACCGGAAGCTGAGCGAAGAAGAGCTGAACAATGCCCGGACCATCGCTATTTCCGGCAAATACCATTCTACGGTCATTGCCAGGTATACTTTACTGGATATGGCTACTTTTTCCAGGTATAACCCTGAGTTCGATAAGGTGATGGCCAGCAGCAATAACAGCTATGACCTGAAATTACCCGCAGACAAAATGGAATTATTTGCAGCTAATAAATACCAGATCTTAAATGAATCCGTCCAGCTCCTGCTGAATGAGAACGAGCAGACGGCAAGCGCAGGCGCTGCCGGGCAGGGAGTTGCAGCGAAATAAAAATAAATCGTCTTTACGACAAAAGAGGAATGAGGAGATCCGTCTCTCATTCCTTTTTTGTTATCTACACATTTTCAATTCTCCAATGCCTTTTTGATCCCTTCGGCCTTCCACAAACACTCTTCGTACTCCTTCTCAGCATCACTGTAATAAGTAATACCTGATCCAACCAGGTAAGAGAGATAATTGTTCTGGCGATTATATAAAAGACTGCGTATCACTACATTAAAGTCGAAATTTCCGTCCGGAGCAACATAGCCGACCGCTCCGGAAAAAATCCCTCTGGGGGCACGCTCATATTGTTCGATCAGCCCCACGACCCTTCTTTTGGGTGCGCCGGTCATGGACCCCATCGGGAAAGTAGCCCTGACAGCCTCTACCCAATGGGTACCGGGAGGTAACTCCCCTTTTATGGTAGAGATCATCTGGTAGACCTGCGGAAAGCTGTAAATGCCGTAGAGCTCCTCCACCCTGACCGAGCCTGGCAGGCATATTTTTGACAGGTCATTTCTTACCAGGTCAACCACCATCACATTCTCCGACCGGTCTTTGGAGCTGTTATATAAATCGTCCCTGCCGGCCTTATCCTGCGCCTGACTGCCCTGACGGCGCGGAGACGTGCCTTTTATCGGTTGAGAAAGGAGGGTGTTCCCAATACGCTGTAAATACCTTTCCGGGCTGGCGCAGAGTAAATAGCTGTTTTCGAGCTTATAGAAGGCAGCAAAAGGGTTGGGAGAAGCCCGGCTAAGGGAGAACCAGGTATGTAAAGGGTCGATAGGAGCCGGATGGGCGAAAAATTCCTGGCAGAAATTGATCTCATAACAATCCCCCCGGAGGATATGCTGCCGGAGGGCCTGTACCGTTGCCAGGTATTCATCCCTGGAAAACCGCGGTTGCAGGAGCGGAGGAGCGGGCTTTGCCCCATCAGACGAGCGGGGACCGCTATCAGGTCCCTGAGAAGGCTGATCGCCGGAGTCAATCACAACGTCGGTTTTTATCTTGCTGATCTGTTCCAGGATAGCTGCATGGTCATCCTGCAATGAACCGATACGAATAGAACCGGCGCTTAATTCAATAACTATTTCCGGAACAAAAAAAAACAAGTCGGGAAAACCGATGAGGTCGGCTTGAGATAAAGGAGCGGCTTGCAGCAAAGGATCAGCTTGAGGTAATGGATCGGCTTGAAGTAAAGGAGCGGCTCCGGCGTCCGGGCTGGATTGAAGGGCAGCGCCGGATGGCTCGGTCTCCTTGGTTAATCCATATCCAAAATGTCCGAATAGCCAATCCCGTTGCCCATCCGTAAAATCCTTTAACTGGTCAAAGGCATTCCCCGCACTGGCCTGAATAGATTGGATAGCGCCAGCAGCCAGCAGACACTCCAAAGAGTGAGACGGTAACTGATAGGAATGATTGTCCAAAAAGCAACAGATGTTGAATCGGGAGGCCCAACTCAACATCTGTTGCTTGATTAGTTGAAAATTAGTTATGGGGAATGAAACAAAAGTCCTTTTCACCGGCGGGAGTTATATGGCGATAAAAAATTGAACAAAAATAATTTTTTCCCGCCAAACCATAACGTCTGTACTTTCGGCCTTCGGACCTCAAGTATGAATTGGGCTCCGCCCAATTTAGGTATGCCTCTTAAAAGTCATCCTCTTCCTCATCGAATCCACTTTCGCCGAACAGATCCAGGTCTTTAAAATCGTCGTCGAGACCCAGGTCATCCTCTTCGGTGCCTTTTGCCGTTTTTTTAGAAGTATTCCCCCCTGTACTCTTTTTTGTTTTTGATTTAGGAATATCAAATTCATCAAAGTCAGGATCCCATTCTTCTTCCTCTTCTACTTTTTCCCATTCGTCCACTTCTTCTACATCATCGCCATCGTCATCATCCTCATCATCGCCTTTTTTACTTTTAGCGGATGCTTTTGAAGTTTTCGCGGAGGGGGATTTGGGGGTATCGGAATCATCATCATCACCGTCATCATCCTCATCATCCAATTGTTTTTTGGATTTAGGAGATGCTTTTTCCGGAGCTTCCTTTGGTGATTGAGGCGCGGATTTCTTTGAACCCTTTCCCTCCTTATCAGATTTTGGTGCCATAGTCCAATAAGATTGTTCTGTACAAATTTCAGCGAAGTTTTTAATTCGCCAAATTTTTTAAAATGTTTTTTTCTATAAATTTTCGATCAGTTGATCCCGCCCAGGGCCATTAGAAATATAGGCGACTTTGACGCCCAGGAATTTGTTGATAAACTGAACGTATTCCTTCATCTTTTCAGGCAAGTTATCATATTTTTTTAAAGAAGTTGTATCTGATTTCCAACCTCCAAAAGTTTCCAGTACCGGCTCAATTTTTACCCGGCTCATCTGGAACGGGATCTCGCTGGTAGTCTGACCATCAACCTTATAGGCGGTACACACTTTCAATTCTGCGAAAGCGTCCAGCACATCCGCCTTTGTCATGACGATTTTGGTAACCCCATTGATCATACAGGCAAACTTGAGGGCAACTCCGTCAATCCATCCGCAACGACGGGGCCTGCCGGTGGTAGCGCCGAATTCGCTGCCGGTTTTCCTCAATTCATCCCCCGTGGCATCTTCCAGCTCGGTGGGGAAAGGCCCGCTGCCCACCCGGGTGCAATAGGCTTTGCTGACGCCGATCACATCCCTGATCTGCTGAGGAGGCACTCCCAGGCCGGTACATACACCCGCAGAAATGGTGTTGGAAGAGGTGACAAAGGGAAAAGTGCCAAAATCCACGTCCAGCATGCTCCCTTGTGCTCCTTCTGCCAGAACGGTCTTTCCCTGGCTGATCTTATCGTTGATAAAATATTCTCCGTTGACGATCTTGAACTGGCGCATAAATTCCAGGGCCTCGAAGAATTCCTCTTCCCATGCAGATATATCTTCGTGGAAATTAAGGCCATCCAGCAATTTCTGGTGCTTAAGGCGTAACTTAATATACTGGGTAGTAAAACTTTTATCCAGCAGATCCCCTACCCGCAGACCATTACGTCCCGTCTTATCCATATAGGCCGGGCCAATGCCTTTCAGCGTGGAACCGATCTTTTCCTGCCCTTTCGATACCTCAGACGCTTTATCCAGCGCACGATGGGTGGGCAATATAAGATGCGCCCGCTGGCTGATGTATAAGTTTTTCCGGTAGTCTACCCCGAAGGTAGCTACCGACTCACACTCTCTTTTCAGCGTGACCGGGTCCAGCACTACACCATTACCTATCAGATTAGTAGTGCTTTCATGAAAAATCCCGGAAGGTATCTGATGCAGAACGATCTTTTTATCCTTGACGTACAAGGTATGACCGGCATTGGGTCCCCCCTGGAAACGGGCTATCAGATCGTAGCGGGGCGCAAAATAGTCCACTATCTTTCCTTTTCCTTCATCGCCCCACTGGAGGCCTAAGATTACATCAACCATTCATTACAGATTTGCAGGTTACTATTAAACCGGGCAGGGCCCGGTCCCGAACAAGGCAACAGGCCTTGTTCACGGACATTATTGCATGTTCCCGGGAAGGATTACATTTCAAGAGATCCCTCCCGGGAACATTTCAACAAGGCGGCAAAAATAGGTGAAGAATCTTCCATGACAAAAATTGAATTTACCGGAGAACCGGTAAATATTCTTTCCGGCGCTGAGCCCACGTTCAGAAGGCGTTTAGCCGGGCTCCGTATCATACCTGACGACAGAATGGATACCGCCAAGTTGTTTAAGGCGCTGCACCAGTTCTTCCAATTCCTCCTTGTCGTGTACATAGATCTTTATATTCCCTTCGAAGAGACCTTCTTTTGCCTCGATCGTCATAGCATTGATATTGATCTTCAATTCCCCTGAGATCAGGTTGGTAATCTTATTTACGACCCCTACATCGTCCATTCCTACAATACGAACGCCGGTAAGGAAAGATATTTCTTTATTCTTGGCCCATTTGGTCTTCACTACCCGATGTCCGTACTGAGCCATCAGTTTAGCGGCATTGGGACAATTCGTCCGGTGGATGGTAAGTCCTTTCCCCACGGATACGAAACCGAATACGTCATCCCCGGGAATAGGCTTGCAACAGTTCGCGAGGGTATAGACGATCCGGTCGCTGCTCTCTCCGAAAATGATCAGCTCCGTGTCCTTACGGGGGACTTGTGACCCCGTGTCCGTCTTCATCTCGATGACAGGCTTCGGCGGCTTGGGTGGTTCCAGCCTGTCCCCCAGCAGATGAAATTCCTTCAGCTCCTTCAGATCTATATTCCTTACCGACACCTGGTAGAAAAAGTCCAGGGAGGAATTGAGTTTATAAAAGGCGGTCAGAACATCGATATTATGTTGGTTGTACGCAGCCCCAAAGTTTTCCAGCTTACGCTGTACGATATATTTTCCCTCGTCTGCTATCTTCCGTTTCTCCTCTTTCAGGGCATCCTTGATCTTCGTTTTAGCTTTGGCCGTTACTACCACATTCACCCAGTCTTCATTGGGCTTTTGCTTGCTGGAAGTGATGATCTCCACCTGGTCGCCACTGCGCAGTTTATGGCTGATGGGGACCAATTTGTGATTGACCTTGGCGCCAATGGTCTGCACCCCGATAGCGCTGTGGATAGAAAAGGCGAAGTCCAGTGCGGTGGATCCTACCGGCAACATCTTTACATCCCCTTTAGGAGTATATACATAGATCTCTTCGGCCAGGAAGCTGGTCTTAAAGTCCTGCAGGAAATCCACGGAGTCGTTGTCATGGGTATTGAGCACTTCCCGTATCTGCTGAAACCATTTATCGAAGCGGCTCTCGTCAGCGGCGCCTTCCTTGTATTTCCAATGTGCGGCCAATCCTTTCTCTGCGATCTCATTCATACGTTTGGAACGGATCTGCACTTCCACCCATTTGCCCTGTGGGCCCATTACGGTAGTATGCAGGGCTTCATAGCCATTGGATTTGGGATTGCTGAGCCAATCCCGCAGACGTTCGGGAGAGGGATTATATTCGTCCGTTATCATGGAATAGACCTTCCAGCATTCTTCTTTTTCTTTTTCCGGAGCAGAGTCCAGGATCACCCGAATGGCGAAGAGATCATAGACCTCTTCGAAAGCTACCCCCTTTTTACGCATCTTGTTCCAGATGGAATGGATGCTCTTGGGGCGTCCATAAATATCAAAATTAAAGCCCCCTTTTTCCAGCTTTTCTTTCAGGGGCTTGACGAATTCGTTGATATAACGGGAACGCTCCCGTTTGGTCTCCGATAGCTTACGGGCTATTTCCCGGTATTCTTCCGGCTCCAGGTATTTCATGGCCAGGTCTTCCAGTTCCGTCTTGATATTATATAACCCCATGCGATGAGCCAGGGGGGCGTATACATATACCGTTTCGGAGGCGATCTTCAACTGTTTCTCCCTTTTCATGCTGTCAAGAGTGCGCATATTATGGAGGCGGTCGGCCAGTTTGATCAGGATCACCCTGGGGTCATCGGTGAGCGTAAGGAGGATCTTTTTGAAGTTTTCCGCCTGGCGGGAGGCATTCACGTCTACAACATTGGAGATCTTGGTGAGCCCGTCGACGATGCGGGCAATCTCGCCGCTGAACTCCCGTTCGATATCTTCCAGGGTAATATCTGTATCTTCTACGGTGTCGTGGAGCAGGGCGCAGATAGTGGAACGGACGCCCAGGCCGATTTCCTCGGAGCAGATCCTCGCCACGGCCAGGGGATGGAGTATATAGGGTTCCCCGCTCTTACGCCGCATGGTCTTATGAGCGTCGGCAGCCATTTCGAAAGCCGTTCGCAGCAACTCCTTATCGCCGGCCTTCAATTTTGGCTTGAGCGAGCGAAGCAGCGCGCGGTATTCCCTGAGAATTAATTTCTTCTCCTGGTCTTCCGTAAGATTGTATTTCGGTATTGCAGCGACAGTTTCCATATCCATACTGTACGAATTTACAAAAAAAAGCCCTAATTTTGCACCCTTCTCAGAATGCGGGCGTGGCGAAATTGGCAGACGCACTAGACTTAGGATCTAGCGCCGCAAGGCATGTAGGTTCGACCCCTATCGCCCGCACAAGGCCTTCCAGGTGTAAACCGGGGAGGCTTTTTTCGTTGTCGGCCCTTACCCTCTGCTAAATAGTTCCTGCAATTTTCGTTGCAATAACCCCTTGTCGGGAAGTTGCGTCTGGTAAGCAGCCACCATCGCGGGCGACATACTCCTGTTTAACGCATATTTTACCACTTCTGTATCCTGATCCTTACAGAGTAAAACGCCGATGCTGGGATTTTCATGTTCTTTTTTTACGTCCTTGTCCAATGCTTCCAGGTAGAAATTGAGCTGGCCTAAATATTCCGGCTTGAATTTCTCTGATTTTAGCTCAAAGGCAACGAGGCATTGAAGGCCGCGATGAAAAAAAAGCAGATCTATCTTAAAATCACTATTTCCAACCTGTAACCGGTATTCTTCACCCATAAAAATAAAACCCTTTCCAAGCTCCAGGATGAAGTTTCTCATCTGACCGATTAGTGCCCTTTGCAGATCTCCTTCGTTGTGATCCTTGGGAAGGTTTAAAAATTCGAGGATATAGTCGGATTTGAAAGCGCTGGAAATATCCTGTCCTGATTCCTTCATCTTTGGCGGGAGTTTGTGATTGCCCAGCATTACCCGTTCAAAAACGCCGCTGGATATTTGCCGGTCTAATTCTTTGACGGAGTAATTTTCTTGAATACAGAGACGTAGATAAAACTCTTTCTCTTCATCGGTTTTGGATCGTGACATAATGATCTGGTGATGAGTCCATCCGATCTTAGATAAAATAGTATCTCGAACATTCGTTGGCTGTAATGGTGTCACCGGTGGCGACATCATTGTATTCGATTGATTATCAAAATCTTGTATTTGTCTCATTGCCGATGAGACAATTGATGAATTATTAATATACGTCTCATAGAATTGTTTCATCCGGTATATATTTTGCCGACTGAACCCCTTCAAATCCGGATGGCGGCTTTCAATAAACTTTGCTAGTTCATCGACCGTCTTATTTCCCCAAATTGCCTGGGCGATCCGTTTACTGATATATTCCCCTACCTGCCAATAACAATTAATGAGCTCCGTATTTACGGCTTTGTATGAATTCGCGCGTGCCTGCTTAATGAGCTGCACGACTTCTGAGAATTGTTTTTCCTCTTTCATGGGTATGCGTTTTTTCAATGAGTAATGTGATAATTCCAGTCGTTCCAGGATATAGCATTCCATTATGCCCGTTGAGGCATTTTAAAGTCATGATATACCGTACTTATATCATGATTAACCAAAAAAAGGAGGAGGGAGCCGTCTATTATAAAACTACAAACTTCAAAAAAGATTTTTCAAACAAATTGTACAAAATGAAAAAATGTGAATAATTTTTTCCGGTTAGGCATGTCGTTCAGAGCGGGATCCTGTTATCTTTCTTGATCGTATCCAGCACAATAATACTCTGCAGCTTGGCGATGTTGGGTATTTCGCCCAATTGCTCCACAAAGAACCTGCGATAGGACGCCATATCCGGGACGATCACTTTGATCATAAAATCGTGTTCGCCTCCGATCGTATAAAATTCCACTACTTCCGGGAACGACGTGATCTTTTCGATGAACTTACCTCCCAGCCGGGTGGAATGTTCTTTCAAAACAACATTTACGAAGAAGACGATGAACTGACCAAGCTTGTTCGTATTGATCACCGCGGAATAATGATCGATGATACCGGAAGCTTCCAGCCTTTTCAGGCGTTCATGAATGGGAGTGGTGGACAAACGCACTTTCTTGGCCAGCTCCCTCACGGAGAGTTTGCCGTCCGCCTGGAGAAGGTTCAATATCTGAATATCGATGGCATCCAGTTCGAAAACACCGGAGAGAGGTTGTTCTTTTTTCATAATAGTTTAGCCCTATAAAATGACAGTTGTTATTTTATAATGCGTATAAAGTTACAATTGTACCAAATTTAAGTTTAATATAGAACGAATGAGCGGGATTTTTACTTTGCATGCAAGGCAATAAAAACCACTCAACATGAAAAAAGGGCACCTCTTCTCCCTGCAGCAGCGCATCCTTCTCTGGCTGGCCTGCTCGGCCATTTTCTTCGAGGCATTCGATGTGTCGGTCGTCAACCTGGCGATCCCGGTCATTGCCACTGACCTGCGGATCTCCCTGGCATCTACCCAATGGATACAGACTGTTTATCTCCTGAGTTTCGGGGGTTTTCTCCTGTTGGGGGGAAGATTATGCGACTATGCGGGGAGCAAACGAATATTCATGGCAGGTATGTTCCTTTTTGGAGCGGCTTCTGCCATCGCACTGGTCAGTCATCATATTCATCTGTTATTGCTGGCACGGGCAGGGCAGGGTATTGGGGCCGCCCTGGCCATGCCGGGAGGAATTTCCCTGCTGGCCAGGCATTTTGAGGAGGGTCCCCGGCGACAAACGGCCATTGGGATTTTCGGAGCTTTCGCCGCTGTCGGATTTGCCGGTGGGCTGGCCCTTGGAGGTATGATCGCTTCTTTTTTCAACTGGCATTGGATCTTTGGGGTGAATGTTCCTGTTATTGCAGGAGTCTTGATCGCGGCTTATTTCTATATCCCGGAAGAGAAAACAAAAAATACCGCTCCT
>Ga0307511_10000508_pt1 | contig 41955 bp, 48 predicted proteins | sample 13_EM_MG_FD_200266 | JGI IMG/M metagenome (GOLD analysis project Ga0307511, IMG submission 200266) | Populus trichocarpa ectomycorrhiza microbial communities from riparian zone in the Pacific Northwest, United States - 13_EM | ecosystem: Host-associated > Plants > Roots > Unclassified | place... | reverse complement strand
AACTAGAATATTTTGATGACTTGAATACCCTTTTTATACTGTCTGCACTTTTTGTCTTTCATGTGTCATGGGGCTCTGGTGCTGCCTATGTTTTTGGACTGTATGCATTCTTTTAGGTTATGAAAGATAGGCGTTAGATCTTGATTACCTTGTAGTTTTCTCACATAATCATGATGAAAGTACCACGAAGGGCGTGGTAAAAGTATTAACTTCATAGTCCAGCTTCCGAGTTATCATCTTCAACGGCCAATAAGAATAAATACTAGAAGAGCTCCCAGCCGTGCGCACATTTCCACGGCTCTGGTGGTTACCCATAGCCATATCATAGCCACACACGAGAAGTAGACATATTATCATAACCTCGTTAAACATAAGCTCAATGAGACTTCCGAACACCATTGCCGCTTTCTCACTCCTGCCTCAAGTTACTGCCACCCTGTATGCCTTCAGGTGCCTTTTCCTAAAGCTTTGCCCCGACTGCAGAGGTGCTTGGTCCTGGGGCCGTGGATGCCCTTTGAAGGATCCAGTCAGCGATATCATTGGCGAATTGGACACGGTCATTGCCGGGTTCTGCGTGTACTGTTTTTAAGAATTGGGGTCAGTTATGGGAATATGAAATGCCCCGTCAGTGGAGGTATCCTACACTTGTGATACCACCCATCGTAGGGCTTGAAGGTTTTATCCTTGATGTTAGCCTTCTCGACAAATTCCTTTGAGGCATCGAAAGCAGTGCACTTTCAAACCATCACAAGTTAGCCAAAGCCTTCACCGTATGGCAAAGCACTAGGGAAAAAAATACGAACCATATCTCCACTACCATGTGCCACCAACAAGGGAATATCCGGGTTGTATTTGACATAAACCTCCTCCTTTTGCAATGACTTCGCCCTACCGAGCATATCCGCTATTTGAATCAACGTGCCAGTATCATGGCACAACTCATCCTCATCAAACTTCCTACAAACCTCCTTGTCCCTGCTCATAACCTTCGGGTCTAGCTTATTCAACAGCTGCTGATTCGGGAAGAACTTGGCCGCAACTTTGCCTGCAGCAACGGTGGTAAACCACGGCTTGATATGAGGGTGAAGGGCAACTAATGGAGACTGGGCGACTACCCCGGCGAAACGATCACGATGAGTCCCGTAGATAGCGTACCAGAGGGCAATTCCTCCACCATTAGAGTGGCCCATGAGGAAGGTCGGGACATTCTGAGACTCAGCGAGGGTGAGACGAGGGACGAGGACCTCGTCGATGTCTTGTAGGATTTGGGAATTTGGCCCAGTCAGACCACGTTGCGACTTTGTTGCACAGGTACGGCCCCATCCACTATGAGCAGCAAAGTTAGCTAGGTCAAAGCTCAAGAGCACAGAAGGAGATACTACATACCGTTGGTCAAAGGAGAAGACTTCAATTCCTCTGGCAGCCAAACTCGGGAAAAATGAGTAGTATGCATTGCCTGGGACAAGAAAATAAGTAAGCTCTCATCACTAAAACAGAAAGTGATCATCTGGAAGTGTACAATGATCGCTGAAGCCATGCAAGAAGAATGCATAGGCCAAGGGTTTCTCCAACGTCGTCTATACACCCATTATGTTAGCGCTGTCAATCAATAGAGCCAACCAGTTGTATTTTACCTTCCACGTCTGTGTATACACCTTCAAACCATCGGACAACGTGAACGAGGACTCTGCTGTAGTTGCTGCCATTTTGCTGGACACAGTTCTAGGTACGTGAATTCGGGATTAGGGGTTGGGAATGAAGGATAACTTGAGAAAGCTGCTCGAGCTAGAAAGGCTGAGGTGGCTGAAGGAGTTCTTGTATCATATTCCTCTGGCCAAATCAAAGGGCATCTACCGGCGCTGTCTCGGACAACGCACTGCATGTGGGAGCTTGCCTAAACATGCTACCCAATTGGTCTACTACTTACCTTCCTTGGGATAAAAGAGAAAACAAAATGGCTGCTAAAGTTAGAGGTGGGGATAACAACATAACGGAGGCTAGGAAAAATACCGAATTGATCTGTCACTGTTTATTTGCTTGAAAAATTGAGTACAGGTAGATATAAAGTTACAGACGCAAGTACTGAGGCATGCACATACTATTATAGATGTACCAAATCAATTCCATAAAGATAAATTCCCGCAACCCCAGTTCCTCCCATTGCAGAATTATATTAATTGATGGCTCTAGGGTAAGAGCATCTTTATGATATATATAGCGTTTTTCTATTTGTTAATGTTCAAATATTTAGAACAAGAATTGAGAATGGTACTCAATATGGTCTTCGGCAAAGCTCGAGACAAAATAGTAGCTATGATCATACTCCTATCAATTGAGATCACAGCATCAGCCCAACTGCCTCCCTGATCCACCAGTTCCCTACCTATATGAGTGTACTTACCTCCTGGAACCGAACTTTGTAATGGGGGCCCCTGATCCCTAAATATGCTGCTGTCTCATCGAAGTTTTCCGGTAAAAGCTGGCCTTGCTTGTAGAACTTATCACCAGTACCGACATCAATCAGTACGTCAAGCTTGCCCTTGTAACCCCCCAATAGCTCAGTTGCATCGTTTTCCTTCCATGTATCCTGGTCCACTGAGCCAAAGTAGCCAACGAAGGCCTTTTGACCTATGGGTCCGTTAGACAGTTTCAAAGTTTTTTCATGCAGGGAGATACGAACCCCAAGGGCAGTTGATAGGGTTGCAAATAGGAGCAAAGGCTGAGACCGACTTATATTTGCCAGGGTTCTTCAAGAACTATATTAACTCGCGACGAATATTAGCAACTGTTAGGTCCATTTTTTCAGGGGTGACGACAAACCAGAATCAAAGCTCCATGACCACCCATGCTATGACCCGAAATCGATACCCTCTTCGAGTCCAAGAACTTAAACTCTTCAAACAGTTGCTGTGGCAGCTCCTTACCGATATAGGTCTGCATATTATACTCCCTGTTCCACGGATCCTTCGTCGCATCGACATAGAATCCTGCGCCAGTTCCAAAGTCCCCTTAAACCGCAAGTAGAACGTCAGTCCTTCGTTGAATCTGATAAGCTATCCATAAAACATACAGCTGTCATCATCCCCCTCAATCTTGGCTTCCCTCGGGCTGGTATCTGGGTACACAACTGCAATTCCCTTCTTCGCGGCCCATGGCTGGAAGAATCCCTTGTCCGCGCAGTTATCTGGGGTACAGGTCAATCCAGAAAGCCAGAATAGTACCGGAATGGATACATCATGTGCGTTTTCTGCTTGAGGAGGGAGATACATGTTGACCCTCATTCGCCCTTTCACGGAATCGGAGTCGTGGGAGAGCTTAAGGAGGTAACCTCCAAAGTTGCAGATCTTTTGTTCAGTCTTGAACGGCATTTTGACTCCTGAGTTACGTTACTTAGTATAGTGTCGTTGGGATTGTGGAGGTATATATGCTTGAACAAGCAACCTCGATGTGGGGTAATATTTACAGATCCAGACTGCTGCTTATCAGCAGGGAAATTGATTGCGTACCTAATCTGGATACAGCTATTTGTTTACTCGGCAATAAAATAGCTCACAGTTCGCAATCAAATAGCGATTGGGATGTGTGGTAAGTAAATTGTATTTCGTGTCGCTCAATTTTATGCCATTGATATGGTAACCCTTACATTAAATAGGCGGGTAACATGTAAAGTACGTACTTAGTAAGCTCGTTCTCAGCGTTACCCTGAATGAACCACACCGGACTTTCAAACCCCACATCATATTCCATCATAGGAAAGTACTATCGTCCACCTTCTTCACGGGTCTTGGTTTTTGTTCGACAGCCTCCGAAACCGCAAACTTGTCATCCCCGCTCACTGTCTCCTCCTTTGTCTTCGCTTGCTTCTTTGTCTTCTTTGCCTGCCACATCAGATCCTCCTGTTCAATTTCCTTGAGAACTAAGCCAAGCACGAAAAACCCATCAGAATATGCCTCAGTGGAGAGCCTGAAGGTATACTCACCATCTTCCCAACTCTTCTCTTCCGATTCCACCCCTGTTCCCAGCATCTTACCCACATCCACCTCCTCCCCCCTCTCTATCCTCTCAATCACCTCCCTCAGCAAATCTATCCTACTTTCTGCCCTACGCATAAAATCTTTATGTTCATGCTTTAAAGCAATCATGTTTATCCCCTGTGACCCAACGAGCAAAAACGTCCAAATAAAGAACGTATACGGATTCCATTCCTTTTTCTTCTTTGGCGCCATATTCCGTCGGAATGAGAACGAAGGTAGGTATGATTTTATTTGCTCTGGCTGGAGAAAGCGAGGGAGAAGCTGTGATTTTGTAGATGCCGTTGTAGTAGACTGGCTCATTCGCAGCGCCATTAAAGCTCGTGGGGAAGTCGAAAACCTGCGGCACTGTGTGACGGGTATTTGCCACAGACACCTAACATGCTGCTGTATTATTGGCCGTGTGAAGGACATGATTTGACCAGTTATTTGTGATTCGACAATTCTTCGACTGTGCTTGCTGCTATGGAAGCTGTCGGAGAATTTCCAGATCTCGAATTATTTCTCTTCCCGGGCCGAAGTATGGCGCCGAGGATCGGCCATGCACATCATCCAGCCAAGCAAGCGTGTTACCGTGGCAACAACTGGTTTATTGTGGTGGTAACCAATCGCGGTAACCGGTAGTATCACCTTGAATCGTTGTGCTAGCAAGCTTGTTCGAGGCCTCGTCACAAAGTGCCCAAACACATCTCATCTGCATTGCACAGCTTGACAGCCACAAAGCTGCGCCTTCTAGAGTAAATATACAGCCCTCCAAGGCAAGCTTCATCAAAGGACCTTCAGAATGGTACGGCCCTCCTATCTCGGCTATGTACATGATTTCAGTCACTGACCAAAGCTTCAGTCCCGTTTCTCAACTAAACCGCAATTTGGCTCACCCTCTTCCTCGCCCCGACCATACACTCCGACCTCTCCAATTCAACACGTATCAACCTCACCCTCCACTACTCCAAAGCCTCGCTCCAACCCCCTTAACTCTAGCAATATCGACTACACCCACCTCCCTCCATCCCTCCTACACACTCTCCGCAGTTCCTTCCTCTACATAGACAAGGACTCAGACGGCACCATCTCCAATTCCGACCTCACTGCCACGCTCGCCTCCCTCTCACAAGCCACCTCCGCCTCAAACCTGCAAGCCTACTTTAACGCTGCACCATCACCGCTAAACCTAGCGAGCTACCTCACCCATCTATCTGGGTACATTGGTGAGTTAGGTTCTGAAGATGAATTGTTGACTGCGCTGGAGGCATTCGATGATGGTGATGATGGCACAGTGGATGTTGGTGAGCTTAGGGAGGCGTTGATGAATACAGGAGAAGTGAGCGAAAGGATGACCGAGGCAGAGGTCGAAAGGGCATTGAGGGGATTTGTGAGAAAGAGGGGCTTGAGATCAAAAGGTAGTGGTGGAGATAGGTTTGCATATAGGGAGTGGGTGGGGTCGGTTTGCGGAAAGGGGGATGATGAGGAGGATTAGTTACCTCCGTATCAACAACACGGAGGCTTGGACTAGGTTTAATTCTTTCTGGGATACGTTAGGGTATTGGGCTTTTCTTTTTTATAATTGGGTAATGGTGGGCTTGGGGGGTAGATGATGGGGAATGGCTACGGGTATTTTCGCTGCGTAGTCAGTATACATGTGGATCATGGAGAGCTGCGCAGCTGCCTTTGTACTGCTGTGTGTGTGATACCCTAGATAATATTTCAATAGTAGTCCTTTGATAAATAGAGCACAAGGTCACTCTACATGACATTAAGTTTCCCAATCTCTGTTGAATCCTTCCTTGTAATTATATCAAATGGGCCCCTTTATTTTCTGGAACTGCCCGAAGGGTTTTTCATACTAAAGGTCAGGTTGCTTGTCTGGATGCACAGTCGAGCTGAATTAGATGCACGCAACTACTGTAGTATGGGCTTCATGAGGGTCAACTGGGCTTGAGAAGGCGCTGTTGCATAAGTACTTGAGGACTCCCAGTCAGGTGGAGGGACTTCATATAAGCTGAGCTGAGAAATGGTACATGAAGTAACTTTCTGACTTGGACCTGAGGGTAACCCCCCTTTGTCAGTAATAGGTCTATGTTTATATGTAACTATGTCGATAATATAGGCATAGAAGTTGACTCTAGAGGTGCAATTTGTATTCTGCAATAGAGTTATGTAGCTGGGTGTGTATCTCAAGCTTTTATCGTTAGGGCTCCAGAAGAGGGATAGAATACTAGTAGTCTGGTTGTGGGGCAGAGTGGGCTCATCAAAAAGGCACCCCAAGGCCAGCCAGACACCATTGATCAATTTGGACATCGCTAGTAGTAAGTATGGCTGGGAGTTCTTCAAACCCAGTGCGTCTAGCATTCCAAGCCATATGTGTACATTGAAAGACGAAAGAAGGCGTTCAAGAACTCTAGAAAACTTAATACTGAGTACCCAGCAAATGCATGCATATAACAAAACAATACCCACAGAGATTCAAGAAATATTGTACATGGCCAACAATTATAAGGAAACATCCCCCAACACCACAAGAGCCCCCTCCAAGAGAGCCTTGAATTACTCATTCCAACTCTAGCATTCGTCTTGAACTAACATAGCATCCCCCAATCCTTCCCGGTGAACTACTCCACAACTATAGGAAACTCGCCCCTAATCTAGCACCGCTTTAAACGTACACAGAAAATAAATAAGAATACACCGGTTGAAAGTCAATTGTGCAAGAATTGATGCAATGAAACCCCCAGAAGTACTAGTAAGCAAGGAAGTACATTTGAACCCCGCATCCCACCATCTAGAATCGCTCCAAAAGGACGAGTAAGAAAGGTACAAAACAAAATGTATGAAGCGATTGAGGTGGCAGATATAGGAAATTGATAAGAAAAAAAGATTCGAGTGTACAGGGATAAGAACAAGTTGTGAGTCATTATATATATCAGGGTAATTTTGTTCATGCGGTATTCCATTAGCGGAGGTAATTATGTCCAGCATTTGGACACCCTGCAAGGCCTTATTCTGAGATCTTTCCGGAGGCAAAATCCTTCACAAAACTTTTAGTTTTACATTTGAGCTGACAACGCTATGAAACGTACCTTGAAGAATTTCTTGAAGTCTTTCTCGTTCATCGATTGTAGGGCTGCTAGATACTTTTCTGCAAGTGGCGCTGGTGCTCCGATGGATGGGAAATAAACACCGCGCATATAGCTAAATGACGTATTAGCAAAACAGGTAGGAAACAGTCAGACTTGAAAGAGGGACATACGAAATATAATCATCACCAGCCCTCTGATATATGGCTTTCTGGACCCCTCCAATCTCACCGAGCACAAATTTAGCCTGTGCATCCTTGGTATTGAACCCTGAGTTGGTGGGAACCGCCCAACATGTGGCTGAGAAGCCTTGAATGAGGTCCCCAATTCCAGAGAAGGTAACTTGCTCGGTCTATACCAAAGTCAATATCAAAACCAAGGTCTTACGTCCACGAGGTAATACTAACCGTGCACATTCTGGACATAAGCCCGAACGAGAGCTTTTGTGTCTGCGGATCCTTGTTGTCCCTAGCGAAATGGTCAATGGCATGTACAATCTGGTCAAAAATAGCCAAGTTGACTGTCCAAGTACAGAAATTAGCTTCCATAATTCGTAATATCACCAACTTGAAGGGCATACCGTCGCTAACGAATACCCTCCCAAGGTCGTTGTTAATAACGACATGAAAGAAGTTGAGAAACTCCCTTCTCAGCTCTTGTAGCTTGACTTCATCATCAGTTCCTTCTACAGGCTGTGCCATTGCTGCGAATAATCCTTCAAGTAGTGGCGTAAGAATGGTGTTTAGGATTTCAAATATTTCAGACTAAAGCCATCAGTTCAACTTCTTCAATATGGAATAGTAGACTTACCTTAAATCCATGTATCACTTGCTCGAGCAATCGAAGAAACATTTGTATCTCATCTTTCGAAGAGCTCTGGCTTAGAAGACCATGAATCCACCTAGGGAGCGTAGGTAATAGCCGTTGCCCCAATACTCCAACCATTCTCGAGAATGCAAATCTTGCTGCTTCTCGGATGGCGACAGACTTGTTCAGGGTTTCCAAAGATACCAGTACAGCTTCGGCTACCTTTTCAAATTCATCTGAAACCAGCCCACTTGGAGGGGGCGCAGATGATTTTGTACCAGGTGCCCAGTCGGAAAAGCCGCGAGCTAGAGTGCCTAATGCCAGAATATCGTGATGGATCTGGAGGACTGCTCTGGTGTCACCCCTTTGCGCCAGGGCTAAGTGCTTCTCAATGTCTCCAAAAAGTGGGGTCATAACCTCCCGTGCAAAAGCAACTTGCCTCTCCGGGGCAATGGACGTGGACGATGATAAACTGCCGATGGCCTCAAATAGATAGAGCTGGCTGTCGAAAGTAGCATCATGCTTCTTTCCATCATCCGATGACATATCATTATCGGTGCTCTCGGAAAGCTCTGCTCTGATCTCTAACAGGTCACCCACTGCCCGTACGATGGTTTCTGCAATATCTCCAATATGCGTCCTGACCGTCTTGACAAATCGTTGGAATAGGTACCAGGCTCTGGTACGAACCCGGACATGAGAAGAATGGCAACTCTGAACGAAGCCCCCCAATGCTCGTGGAATAAGCTCTTTATGTATCTCGAAAACATTGACATAGCGGACAATAAGCTCCATGAACTGTAACTGTATGGAGGGGTGGGGGTACAATGCCACATCTATAAGACCTTTAATCAGCATTCACTCTCGGCCTAAAGGGCTGGTGATTCAATATACCTGAATTCATTAATTTGACGATCATATCTACCAATCTTGCAGCTGCGTCGCCATTAGGAGCAACCCCATTATCAGCTTTTGTGAAGAGATTTCCATTTTGGAATGCTAGGTCTCCAAAAACGTGAAGCTCATACATAGCAAGATCTAATTCCCGCCAGCCAATAGCCCCAGATCCGCGGGCTAGCTTTTCAAGAGCCTTGTTTACGATTGTATGAAGAGTTTCTACCAGGAGTTGCATATCAATTGCACCAACCGTATCTTGCAGAACCTTGAGCCTTTTTCGGACATCCAAGAACTCAGCTTCATCAGTCAGCTCATCTTCATCTCCCCAGTTTGCTGTCTCGTCGTACTGCATTTTTGCGATTATAGCATTCAAAAGTTGAGGAAGCATCGCTGAGAACTCTTGGGGGAGAGAATTTGTGTCTTTCCGATACTGTCTATAAAAAGCTAGAAATTCGGCTGTGAAGGGAAACACGGTCGTAGAAACTTCATCATATTCGTTTGAGAAGCAGAAAAAGAATGACGGCATTAGCCCCTGTATAAGGGCAGTAACTCGAAGATTCGCTTGTGTATTACCGCTTTGCTATGCCGCAATTACTCGTTAGGCGACGCTCAGAGAAAGTTTAGGGAAAGTGTTGTAACTTGTAAATGCTCACCTTCGCTGCTTCTATGCCTCTCACAAGCTCTGAACCCACGTTATTTACCACTTTCCCAACCTTTTCTGCCAAATCAACGTTGAAAGCTGGAGTCTTTGCTTGGAGGGCAGGGTCTTGCGCCAAAAGAGCTTGAATCATCTCCACTAGCTTCATAAACTCTATCAACTCTATTTTATCCGCAGCGTTCATTTTCTTGATGACGAGCTCCGCCATAGCATCCAAACTTGCATCTTTAATCTTGCCAGCACATGTCAAAAGACTCCATAAAAAGTTCACAAAATCTGGAGTGAGGATGAGTGAGATATTGATCCAGCTAGCCCACTTTCCAATCACTTTCAAGCACATCTCAACGATATCATCGCTCTTATCCTTCCACTCTGCTAGAATCTCGTGCCAGGATGCTACTAGTTTGGTAACATCTCGTTCTCGAACCTGATCCTTCAATAGAGTATTTCTTTGGGCCTCCCCCGGAGATCTGGAGACAAGGACATCTGCTACTTCGTCGTGAACGCTGTCCACGATTCGCAAATAGAACACCACTCCCGCGAGACTATCTCGCCGTTGCTTTCCCGTTGTTCCATCTATCGATCCTGATGTTAACTGTAACATCTCATCAAAGAAACCGGTCCAAGAAGATCCGTACATTGCGAGAAATAAGTAGGTCAATGTTTGTGTCAACTTGTTTTGGACTGCCGCATTGTCGAATTTGGTAGAACCAGGTCCATAGGATTCGCGGATGTATTGCATTAGGGTATCTTGTATGATCTGTAGTGAACCGAGGTCCTTTCCTTCTCGATAGCGTCGTAGGACGGCCCCACTGACAACATCAAGGGCATATACTCGGGCAATCTCTGTAACTGTTGGATTCTCGACAAACAGGGTGAGGCAGACCTGCCAACCATCATCGGATTCCTTTACTTGCTGGAGAAATTCCATGGCCTGTAGTCAATTAGCTATACCCTGTAATAGCATCGAGTCGATAATACTACATACCTGCCTTCTCAGATCTTGAGAGGCGCCAGGATTTAAAGAAATGTCAACGGCTTGCAGAATCTAGATTACGTTAATTTTGAATTGGAACCCACTGAGGGAAAAGGAGTCTACTCACTTGCTCCATGATTGAAGCTAAGGTAATCTGAGATGCTTGAATCTTGCTTCAAAAATAAGGCACCCCACAGCTTCGCTTGGTGATTCCGTTATTTAGCTGGAGTGGGGATGGATGCCACCGTTGTAGGTGAACGGATGATGTTACTTGAAGCGGGGCAAAATACCCATGCGGGACTTAGGAGGCGGGGCTAAAGTGGGATCGAAAGCGAAACACAGGGCACAAGAGTGTGAAGAGGTTAATTATATATCCGCCTATGCGGTAGCAAATCTGGATAGCGATGTCGTTGTGGAGCAGGACGGAATCTATTCAACTGCAAATGGAATTTGGTATGAGAGTGGGTGAGACCCCACTACGAAATTAGTTAACAAGGGAAAGTTTTCAGGTCAGGACACATCAGATACACTAAGGTAATGTAAGTCACGTGATACTCACCGCGACATATTAGAACGTCCAAGGTACCATATCCAAACCGAGTATTTGATCCACCTTACCCTCAAAACGCATATCTAGGCGCAGGCACCCAAACTTCGGTAATTCTAATACATTCCAGGGGAAGGATGGCTCTCGTGCACTAGTTATAGCACTAGCTATAGCGAGAAATTAAGCGATGAAAACTGTTCAATACCTAATCCCTTGTATGCATACTGGGAGCCTTACTTCATGGCGATGCGAAATTTTTAAAAGCAACGTCGACAAACTTCCTTACTTACCTAGGTATGTGCAACCAGACTACCTGGATATGTACATATATTTGATCATTAGTTTACACGCACCTAACGTGCCTTGCAGCGATCGGACCCTACAGATCTACATGAAGAGCACGAGACTACCTTAGGTAAGCTGGCAACTGCCCCTTTAGGTAGTGCAGTTTAATCACCAATTACCCAGTTTGGTTTGGCGATTTATCTTCATAATGTTACTTTCCTATTTCGGTAATCATTTACCCTATCTTCTTGCTTGCTCTAATTGGGAAACTCAAGCTGTACAGCTTTGGCATGACTTGCTCTGCTCTGAATAACTCCACTGCTGAGAGTATTAGGCTACTTCCTAGTCTGGTTGCTACATCCTACTGTATAAGCTCTCATCCTGCCTTCGAGGCCTAAAGAACAACATGCGCCCCCAACCCTCTTTGCTAAAATTACAGAGGCTCTGTTATCTTGCCTATAGGATAGTTATCAATAAGTAGGTAAGTATATATTGTACTGCACAACCCTAGGCCCCTGAGGCTTGCACTTTTTTTTCACGCCCTCGTGTGCTTGGGAATTTGGACTGGAAATTTAAATGTACTAGAATTGGTAGGGTCGAGGCGGTACGAGACTAGATCGAGGCTAGCAATGGTAGATGTGTTAGCACAAGTACTGAGATTTATCAAGCCTGTCTGAGAATTAGTTTTCTCGGCCCGAACCTGAGATGCATACAGTGCGTGGGGGAAAGTATCCGCGACCCTCCTTTTTATGCAGCGATTGGCTGGTCGTTTTCTTACCATAGTCAGGCATTGTATGTATGAACATTCAAATTTGCAATTGGCACAAGCCGCTCTCATAGCAATTTGGTATTTCGTTTCTAGTCCTAGACAGGTTAAAGGAAATGATGGAGCTCTTATCGATAAGCCGGCTAAAGGCACGGATAAACATATTCAAAGTCTTTCCACCTATTGAAGGATGACTGCGGGGGTCGTCTTTCTCCCTTAAATATTGTGCCTCCAAGTTCCATAACCCTCCATAATTCAGGGAGATTTCTTTTTCAATTTTATACACCAAAGATACGATGCCACACAAAGGTCCACTTTATCTTGGGTTCGACCTCTCGACCCAGCAATTGAAAGGTGTGTGCTAAGAACTTGCTTCAAGAAGGAGTCTAATTAAGCTCACAAACTCTCGTTCTAGCTGTTGCTGTTTCTTCAACCCTCCAGCCTGAGTGGGGAGAGGCGGTCAGTTTTGATGACGACCTCCCTCATTACAATGTCTCCAAGGGTGTCCACAAAAACACTGAAGAGAATGAAGTTTACTCTCCGGTCGCTATGTGGATTGAGGCATTAGATCTAGTACTCACTAGGATGAAGGAGAAGGGATTCGATTTCTCTAGGGTAGAGGGTATATCCGGTGCTGGACAGCAGCATGCTTCAGTGTATTTACTCCACCGTGCCCCATTCTATGAGACAAATTCTGATGATAGATTAGTTTCTGGTCGGAAGAGGCTACGCCCGCTTTCGAGAACCTCCAAAAGGAGCAGCGATTGGTGGATCAATTGTCTCCTAGAGCCTTTGCGCATCCATGGTCTCCAAACTGGCAAGACCATAGCACACAGACCGAATGTGATATATTCGAGGGGGGTGTTGGTGGAGAGGAAGAGATGGCTAGGATATCGGGTTCAAGCGCCCATCATGTGAGCGCTATGCCCTCCAAGTCAGCATTCGCAAGCTAACGCTGGTACAGCGGTTCACTGGACCTCAGATACTAAGGTTGAAGAAGCGACTACCTGAGGTGTACAAGGCCTCTAAGCGTATCACGCTTGCTTCTTCTTTCCTCACCTCCATGCTTCTTGGAAGGATAGCATCATTTGACATCAGTGATGTTTGTGGGATGAATTTGTGGAATGTCGAAGAGCTCAAATGGGATGAGAAGCTTTTAGCACTAGCTGCAGGTGGAGTGAGTGGGGCAGGAGAACTGAATGAGAAGTTGGGGCCGGTTGAATTAGACGGAGGCAAAGACCTTGGGTCAATCAGCAAATATTTTGTTGAGCGATACGGGTTCCCGAGTGATTGCTCGATCACTCCATTCACTGGGGACAATCCTGCTACCATTCTTGCCCTTCCACTGAGGCCTCTGGATGTCATTGTCTCTCTGGGGACATCTACCACACTCCTGATGTCAACGCCTACCTATTACCCTTCACCAGCCTACCATCTATTCGACCACCCTACTACTTCCGGCCTGTATATGTTCATGCTTTGCTACTGCAATGGTGCTCTCGCTCGAGAGCATATTCGAGATAAGGCCCAGTCCCATCATAACAGAGCCGAGACAGGGCAAGAATCATGGAACCTATTCAACGAACTGGCAACCTCTACGCCGCCATTGGGTAAGAAATCGGAATCAGATCCCGCAAAGATCGCATTCCATTTTCCCCTGCCGGAGATAGTTCCAAATGTGCAAGCAGGAACATGGAGATACACCTTTGATGGGAAGACTCTTAGTGACGATTCCTCCGCATGGTCCTTACCTGATGACGATGCTCGTGCAATTATTGAGTCTCAAGCGTTGAGTATGAGGCTTAGGGCTGCTCCTCTTCTGACGCCTTGTGCTGAGAACAACCAGAAGACTCAACCTCGGCGAGTCTATCTTGTGGGGGGGGGTTCACGTAATCCTGCCATATGCGAGATCATTGGGCAGGTACTCGGTGGGTCAGAAGGCGTGTACCAGCTTGATGTTGGGAGCAATGCCTGTGCTGTTGGTGCGGCGTATAAAGCTTGCTGGGCGATGGAAAGAAAGGAAGGGGAGAAGTTCGAAGACTTTGTGGGCGAAAGATGGGACGAGAAGAAGATGGTTAAGAGGATTGGAGATGCTTATAAGGAAGGCGTATGGGAGGCCTATGGGGAGGTTTTGGGTGCGTTCAAAGAAGGAGAGGGAAGGATACTTGCGGAGAAACACAATTGAGAGTAGAAACATATACCTATAGACATAGCGTAGATTTGCGTAGCGTTTCTTTTTATATTTTCCAAATTATACTGTTGACATGGAATAGATATTGATATTTAAAGCCCAAATATGCACAGTCACGTGCAGATCGTGGCTTGGCAACTCCTAGCATCTACGTAACTGACGTCTCATTATTTTCACATCGCGTTCGAAATCCGAATTCAAGAATAGACAACGAACACAATGTCAGAGATTACAGAATGGCAACCAGTATATGCGCCCTTCTTGGGCTTCTCAGGAATGTACGTCTTCAACTCGTCCCTGGCAGTGCAAATTTATCTCCTGGAGAAATTGGCGTGGAAGTGGAGCTGGCAGGGTGCATATTTGGGGGGTATCAGAGGCGGAAGTGGGCTTTGAGAGCTGACTGGAGCTATTGTAGAGCGGCTGCGATGATATTTTCATCGATTGGGGCGGCGTATGGGACTGCTAAGGTATGCTCCGGAACCCCAGAAACTGTTGCGGTGGTTATGAGTAGTTAGGTCTGATGGTGTACATGCTAACATTTAGACAGGCTGGAATATCGTTCGTCTCTCTCCCTCATCCTTTCTTACCTCCTCGGCCGCTCTAGATTCCACTCACTTGTCACCCTATATGTCCGCTAACACTCCACAACAGCATCGCCGGCGTCGGCACCTTCAAACCCGAGCTCATCATGAAGTCCCTCATCAGCGTAATCATGGCCGGTATCATCGCCGTTTACGGTCTCGTAATTGCGGTGCTCATCGCCGGGGACATGTCTCCCGAGAAAGAATACACGCTCTTCGCCGGAATCATGCATCTAGCAGCGGGGCTGAGTGTGGGCCTGGCGGGGGCGGCGGCGGGATATGCGATTGGAACGGTGGGGAATGCGGGGGCCAGGGCATTTTTGCAGCAGCCAAAGGTGTTTGTGGGGAAGGTGTTGATTTTGATTTTTGCGGAGGTGTTGGGGTTGTATGGGTTGATTGTAGCGTGAGTAGATTTGCTCTTCCCCCCTTAGTTGGGAGTAAGTGGATTTGCTGAGGGGTGGGTCTGACAATTTTTGCGGGCGGGTGTAGGTTGATTTTGAATACGAGGAAGGCGTGAAGAAGGTACTTGGTGTGGTCTTTAAGGGAGTAATGCTGGGGGTGAATGTGATTAAATCACATGACGAACGCCTGTGCGGGAAACTGGCCCTCGGGAATATCATACAGTTGTTGAGGGTGGTGGGTAACGGGGAGTGGTTTTGATATACCCACTGTATTGTATTAGGGTCGATCCTTGTGCTTGTGCTTGCTGATTTTCATTCCACAATCTGTTTATTGCAGGCATTTATACAAATCGATTTATCTTGTCTATTTCCTTTACAAGGAATTGTCAGTGTTCAAGAACAGATAATCGTCAATTTATGTTGAGCGCCGGTGCTTTATTTCACAAATAACTACATTAGACTACTTTCTTCCGTGCTCTAAATTTGCAAAACGCTGAACCGAGATCTTCCGCGTTCCCACACGTATCTTCATTACGGCCCTTTCATGCCAAAAAAAACGAAAAAGAAGAAACATAGTGCGGGGCTGCCCCTGCTTAATTTTATAGGAAATCCGCCGCCCTAGCCCTACCCCCCCCTCCCCTCTTGGGATCCCTCTCCCTAACCTCAATCTGCGCCCTCCTCGGCGGTGGACTTGCACTCCTGCCACCCCTCTCCCCCCTAGGCCCCGCCCCACCTCTCCCCCCTCTACGGTCACGGCTAGGAGTTCTACTCCTGCTCCTACTTCTAGTAATATACCTTCCTCTCTTTGCCACGGGTGACCTTGACCTTGACACAGGCCTCATCTTCCCATTGCGCCTAACAGCAGGAAGGGGAGGTCTTGACCTCGACCTCGACGGGGAATAACCCCTCCTCCGGCCAACTACCTTCTGTGGAGGTGGTGGAGAACGTGATCGTGAAGTAGAAGGCGATCTAGAACGGGTCGTGCTTCTCGAGTAAGGTCTTCCTCTTCCTCCCGCAGCACGGGCGGGAGGGGCTCGTGGTAGTGGTGGTGACCTGCTTCGGCTAGGGGTACAGCTTCGGCTCCGGCTGCGGCTCCGGCTGCGGCTTGTACTGAGGTCCCGCCCATGGTCCCGTCGGCTATCAAAACTAGTTGACCTTGGTCTCGGGATGGGGTGTCTAGCGGCATCTCTGCGGGGTGGTGGGCTAGGGGAGCGAGAAATCGGTCTCCCTTTACCCTTAACTGGTAATGCTCGTTTATCAGTCTTCGCACGAATTGGAGACCTATCCCTATCACTTGACAGAGATCTAGCTCGAAACCTTGATCGTGATCGGCTAGAGTAGCTACCATAGCTGCTTCTCGAATCCCTGGAATCGCTTCGTGATCGTGATCTCGGCCTAGATAGAGACCTTGTATAACTTCTTCCTCGCTTTCTCTCTGGTGTTCGAGATCGAGATCGAGATCGGCTATATGATCTTGACCTCGAGCTATACGATCGACTCGAATAACTACCCCTTGAGCTTGTACTCTCATCGTCACTCTCCGCTGCGGGAGGTGGTGCAATAGGTGCAGGCTTTGGTAAATTCTGCAGCCACTCGCGCATGCCTTCCGTAAGACTCCCCATACCAATACTAGTAAAATAGTTGATGGAAAACCTAGTATTCCTGGGATTGTCCGTGGGAAACAGCCCTGCGTATGCCTCTTGGAGGTATGGGTCCTTCATCCTCTCAGCTAATTTCTTCATGCCCATAGCTTCACTTAAATCCTGGAAGAGGATCTTGATGAAAATTCTGCTGGAACTGGTTGTTTCCTCTTCATTCATATGAACGACGTTGAAGGCATGCCACCCTAGTGCGTCTGTTGAGAACATATGGCCAAAGAAGCGGGCAATGTTTCGGAGCCGGTTTGTTTCGTATCGATGAATGGTATCGTAGTATGTAGCAAATGACTTCTCAAAGAGCTCAGTCCAGAGGCGGTTAGTTTTGGCGAAACGCTCTCCTATAAGACCGTAGAATTTAGAATAAGTTCTTTCCTGGGAACAACATTCGATAACCATCGAACATAACTCATGCTCGAGGCCTTCCGGTAGAGTAATCTAATTAAGCACATTAGCTTCTGCCCTGATCCTGCTGGAGCTGTCGCAAGGGGAACGAACCTTCATAAGCTTGTGACAACACTCTTCAAAATCAATACTAGACATGATCGTCAAATAGATAGTCTTCCTCAAGTTCACCAAGTTCGTATTCGATTGATCCTGTATCTCCAACTTCTTTTCCTCCTGCTTTTCCTCATCCTCCTCATCACTGCTCTCATCCTCATCCTCATCGCCACTCTCATCCTCACTCCCCGATACCTCTCCTAATATCTCCGCCTTTGTCCTTTTGTATAGCTCTTCATGTTCCTCCCAATCCGGATCAAATTTGAACACATTCAATCCTTCCATAGTCTCAATCTCGTCATCCAGCTCAGTTCGATGGGTGATCTGATCCTCCTCCTCTACCAAATCCAACTCCGACTTTACGATTGGGTTATCTTTATATTTATCCTTCCTCACCTGAAACAACACCTCAATCATATACTGAATCCTCTTGTCGATGCTTGCTTCATGCAAGATCGTCCTGAACTGTTCAAAGACAGCATTATTCGCTCTCGGAGCCATCTCCTCCAGATGCGCCCCAACCTCCCTCATCAACCCCACCGCAATCTCCACACTATCATCCGTCGGTTTGTTGAGCAGCAACATGAGGATCTCAATGACCAAGATCTCATTGGCTACTTGCTGATTGCATAGATGCGCAATGAACATAGTTGAGCTCAGACACACAGCCTTATCATTCCTTTTGAATGCCTTCCTGAATTGCACCACAAGCCTGTTGAGCAACAACTCCCCTACCTGGGGAAGTTTCGTGTTCACAATTGCAGTCATAGCCGCATAAATCGGTGTAAACGGTAAGGACGCCGCCTGTGCCTTCATGATACTCCTGCAATACAGCCCCCTCCCCCTAATCAAGTTCTCGCCAAACAGCTCCGGGACAATATGTTTGATATTAGAGGTATTGACCTTATTGATCAACCCATTGATTGACTTCTTCAATGCATCCCACGCCAGTCTCTGGTACTCTTTACTTTTTTTATCTGTGATTTGGGCCTGGAGCGCACGGAGACGTGCAGGAGGAATATACGTCCCACCAGACCTCATCGCCATGAGCTTCTCATACTCCACCTTGGGATCAACTGGCTTCTTCTCCTCTTCTATCTTGGCTTCTTCCTCTTGTTGCCGAAGCCGCTCTGCGAGTTGTCGCTCACGCTCAAAGGCTCTATGTGGGTCGACATCGGGAAGGGTCGGTTGCAGACGCGAGGGACCCCGAGGGGGAGAGCGGTATCGGCGGGGCGGTGGAGAGCGATCACCAGGGGAACGCTTTCGTTTTGATGAAGGGGATAATGGGGTCTGAGGGGGAGGCGAGGGGACGCGGATGGCAGACTGGATTGTTGGCGCACTCATCGCTACGGCCGGGGCGGATGCTTGCGATCCAGAACAATAGCTAGGAAACTTGGGAGAGCTTAGAATCTTCCCTACCAACCCCGAGCGGCAGCCTCCGATGTGGTCGATCCCTCCGAAACTGCAATATCAGAATATCAGAGTGTCGAATATCAGAGTAATCTCCACTGCCCTGATCTAAATCTGCCGGATTTGTTGATTTTTGCTTGGTTGAACTTACTGTGGCATTCTAGCTTCAACAATCGCGTCGGTGACATCTTGGGCTGGTGGGATTTTGACTCTTTGCCAAGCTCTATCACCTGCGTCTTCAACCACCTTAGCACTACCTAGTGCCCAGGAACACTCTAGAACCGCGTACGACCACTCCCTCTCAACGACCAGCAAGGGACAGCTTGCGGAAAGGGCCCAAATTTATTCTAAATTCCCGAAAGCTTCAGCTCGCCCCGGTTTACTTCGACGTCGCTCATTATCAACACCCCTCCCCTCCCTGAATCAACTGATATTCCGCACTCATTTATCAGCCAGAAACACACTCCACCATGGTACGTCCCTCCCGTGAATGATGCGGCCAAGCTAGGTGGGATATGTATGTGTAGACTCATAGCTAACCACCATCCTCACAACAGCTCGACAAACTCGCAGGCCTGGCCATGCTTCTCATTGCAACTGCCGTCTTTTTATACTACTCCATCTGGACCCTTTTGATGGTTAGAGCCCTCAATTCCAACCCATCCCCTTAACTTGTGCGTAGACTAATGTCTTGTTCCTCCCACAGCCCTTCGTTGATGCCGGCCACCCCCTACACGACTTATTCCCTCCCCGAGTATGGGCCATCAGAATTCCAGTTATCCTTATTTTGATGGGCCTCGCCGTGGTTGGATCTTTCTTGAGTGTTGTGATGATACGGAGCGGCAAGAAGGCTAGGGCAAAGGCTGCGGCGGCTGCTGGAAAGAAGAAGGCATAGGTTTTGCGCAGTATTTAATGGGGCACAGTATAGAGTATTATCAGAATGCACAAAATAGTAATGGCTGGGGCGGTGGTTTGGAGCCAAATTGCGACGCGACTAGAGTGTTTGAGCATTTGTATTTTGCATCGGTATTAGTGTAATATACATACTACGTAGATGCCGGCATCACTAAAGGTTCACTACGCCAAATGCATGATAGAGTGCAGAGAGCAGCATGACTAAATTGAAGTCTCTGAAAGTAGTCCTATATTGATGAGAGTAATGAGAAAACGAAAATGCCATGACCCTATACAAAGGAAAAAGAAAATACATAAAGCAAACAGTCGAAGAGAAGATTAAAGAGGTGACACCTAGGCCCTCAAGATGAAAGTTAGATCCCCGAAGCGGTAATGAGATCTAACCCCGCCACCGGCCTATACTCCCCAACCATCTAAACGGCCATTCCAGAATCCACCATAAGCAATGCCCTAACTATCCCTTTTCCACCCAGATTTCCATTCACGCCAGTCCACAAAACAAAGATTTTGGCTAAGGGGAAAAAAAGAAACAACAGACAGTGATATTACAGATTTTAGTCGACCTCCTCCATGGCAGACTCAGTGGTCTCCTCAGCGGCGGGAGCCTCGGTGACAGGGACCTCCGGCTCCTCAGAAGCGTCAATGTCCAAACCAAGAGCAACGAGAGAGTTGATGCGCTTAGCGAAAGCATTGGGGTCCTCAAGAGTGAATCCAGAAGACAAGAGAGCAGTCTCGAATAAGAGAGTGCAGAGGTCAGAAACAGCACGGCTGCTTCCCTCATCGGCAACCTTGCTCTTCAAGGCCTTGATAATTGGAGAAGATGGGGAGATTTCGAGAGTCTTCTTGGAAGCCATGTAAGAGCTCATGGAGGTGTCACGGAGAGCCTGAGACTTCATGATACGCTCCATATTGGCAGACCAACCGAACTGAGCAGTCCTGATAGCAGAAGGCCTATCCTTGGAAAGCTTGTGGGAGACAACAACCTTCTCGACCTTGTCGCCGAGGATCTCCTTCAAGGCCTTGGCCAATGACTCGTATTCCTTCTCGATCTCGGCGTACTTGGACTTCTCCTCCTCGGTCTCCTCGAGTTCGAAATCCTTAGTGATATCGACCAACTTCTTACCGTCGAACTCCTTGAGCTGGGTCATAGCATACTCGTCAATTGGGTCGGTTAAGAAGAGGACCTCGAAGTCCTTGGCCTTGAGAACGTCCAAGAATGGAGAAGACTGAACAGCCTTGAGGGATTCACCAGTGATGTAGTACATCTGCTTCTGGTGCTCAGGCATACGGGTGACATAGTCTTGAAGGGAGGTGGTCTCATCACCAGACTTAGTAGAGTGGAAGCGGAGGAGCTTAGCAAGAGCAGGTCGGTTCTGGGAATCCTCATGGATACCAAGCTTGATGTTCTTGCTGAAGGCAGAGTAGAACTTCTCGAACTGATCACGGTCTTCGGAGATTTCATTGAACATCTCCAGGGTCTTCTTGACAATGTTCTTCTTGATAACCTTCATGATCTTGTTCTGCTGAAGAGTCTCACGGGACAAGTTGAGAGGAAGATCCTCAGAGTCAACAACACCCTTGATGAATCCGAGCCACTCTGGAATCAAGTCAGTGCAATCATCAGTGATGAAGACACGGCGGACATAGAGCTTGATGTTGTTCTTGGTTCTCTTGGTCTCGAAAAGGTCGAATGGTGCACGCTTTGGAACGAAAAGGATAGCACGGAATTCAAGTTGACCCTCAACGGAGAAGTGCTTGACGGCAAGGTGGTCTTCCCAGTCGTTAGAAAGGGACTTGTAGAAGGAAGCATACTCCTCAGTGGTGATGTCAGTGGGGTTTCGGGTCCAGATGGGCTTGGTCTTGTTGAGCTCCTCCTCAGTGGTGGTCTCTTCTTTAACCTTCTTGGTCTTCTTCTTTTTGTCCTCATCTTCATCGACCTCCTCGATCTTGGGCTTCTTATCCTCACCCTCCTTAACCTCCTCTTCATCTTCATCAGGAACCTCCTTCTCGACTTCCTTGGTGACATGGAGGAAGATTGGATAAGAGATGAACTCACTATAGGTTCAAAATTAGCACAAATTCCTGCGAAAATGCTTCTGAATAGGCCAAGCTTCTGAATAAGCCAACTTACGAGTGCTTCTTGACGACCTCCTTGATCTTAGCCTCCTCAAGGTAAGAAAGCTGGTCCTCCTTCATATGGAGAACAATCTTGGTACCACGTCCGAGGCGTGGGCTCTCGGTGTCAAGCTTGATGGTGAAGCTCCCCCCAGCACTGGACTCCCAGATGTACTGCTCATCATCATTGGACTTGGTGATAACCTCAACCTTGTCGGCAACCAAGTAAGCGGAATAGAAACCAACACCGAATTGACCTAGCAATGTGCATCAGTAAATATTCAGTAGGCCTAGAAATTAAACTTACCAATCATAGAAATATCAGCACCGGCAGACAAAGCCTCCATGAACTGTTTGGTCCCTGACCTGGCAATGGTACCAAGGTTATTCACCAAGTCGGACTTTGTGAAACCGATACCAGTATCCTGGATGATCAAAGTCTTGTTTGCCTTATCTGGGATGATGGAGATCTTGAGATCCTTCTCAGAGTCAAGAACCGATGGATCTGAGAGGGAATTGTATCGGATCTTGTCAAGAGCATCGGAGGCATTGGAGATCAATTCTCGGAGAAAGACTGCAGTTTCATTAGCACTTTATGTAGTTAGATTCAAAATACTGATGACTTCTAAACATACTCTCTTTGTTCGAATAGACGGTGTTAATGATGAGAGAGAGAAGCTGAGAAATTTCAGCCTGGAACTCGAATGTCTCGGCCATTGTATGTCTTCTAACATTAATAACGTTAGTTTGAACCAGGATTGAGGGGTGCATTATCGATAAGGCATTTCCCCCCACTATGCGTGGGAATTACAGTAATAGGTCATCCCACCATAGACACATGGGTAACTATGAAAAGCAAAAGGTGATGTGACCTACATTCGAGGACTTTGAGGAAAATATTCTTGTCGAGTGGCAGGTAAGCTTGAACGACTGTGACTCTGTCGCTACTTGTGCTCTGTGGTATTAAAAAGGTAAGGACTTTTGAGAAACAGAGAATCAATACGAGGTACTAAGGTTGATTGCGAGAGGAATGATTGCTGATGAGAAGACGAGGCGACGATGGAGGAAGATGGGGGGTTTTGAAGGCGAGGCACCCAGAGTTTGAGTGTGCCAAGACCGAACCGAAGAGAATCTCAAAGAAGCATCGAAGTAACTAGAGGTATCAATCCATGCGCACGACTCACGGCGGGGTCCAACGCCCCATGTGGTGCTACCGGCGCGAGGAGGCTCTTCTCAGCTGGCCTGGCCTTGACTGGAAGCCCGCAGAAATTTCTACGGAGTTTGTCTCACCCCCCGCGTTAGACCTCCAGGCTACAATCTGTTGTTCATCTCGACATACGCTTCTGGATAGTAGGCCTGAAAGGAAAGACAAAGAAAACGAATTGTGGCATTGAGACTGCCGAGTTCTTTAGGCGAAGCGAGAACCTTCCAAGCACCTACAATCCATTCATTACAACCGAGACTCACATTTCCTTCAAACCATAATCTCCCTCGAGCTTTTGTCTTTTCAGGCTATCTATACATGTATGCTTCGTGGCAAAGAGATAATCAATAGCACTGTAACCGAGAGACGATGTATAAATGCGTGTATAAATATAAAGAATGCATAAATAACAGAAAGGGAGCCAACCGATGATCACCATAGTGACAAGTTAGAGTCACCACAGTGAATGAACAAATAGAACGGACAATAACAAACAACACCTGCATAATTCCTCAAACTCCTGACCGTCAGATAACTCATGAACTATCGTTAGTTAGAACAGAGAAGAGTAAGGCACACATGGTAAGGGACCATATGTCGATTCAGTGCCTAGGGATCATTCATTAACCCATTCGAAACCCAAACCATTCCGAGAACTCCCCCAAAGGCATTCCGTAGTTCCTCAAGGCCCAGATTGCCGCAATAAAAGCAAGTACCCCGCCGCCATATCCAACATAGACAGTTCCTCTACTTAGCCTCCGGAAGCTTCCTAGGATACCTAGTGGATCATTCGTGGAAAATCCACCCCATCCCTCGGATGCCCTTGCCTGACCTCGCTTAAGATCTTGGTCGTTAGATGCTTCTTTGATCAAAGCCGAAGACATTGGGATAAGCTGTCCATCTTTGATGCACTCGTTTAATCTCTCCGTCAGCCATATAGCTCGTTCTCCCTTCGCCAATCGTTCATATCTTTCTCTCTCCGACCGTAAGCTGCGCTGTAAGTCAGTAGCCCACCTTGCCAGGCGAGCCTGAGCAAACCTTTCCTCCCGTTGTGTATGATCAGATAGTCTTGCTAGAGTAAATGTAGGCGGCGAATTTTGCATCAACGATGAGGGCGTGGAAAACACAACAGAGGAGGAGAGAGATCGCTGAGGCGAGTTTATAGAAGCCGATGATAAAGCTCCTGTTCCTGTTCCGCGACCTTTGCCACTCCAGTTGATAAACTTTTTCGCCGCTGCATGTTTCAACCACGTAATATTCTCCGGTTCAAAAACGTGGGCAATGAGATCTTCCAATTCCGTCTCAACTAAAGGTGGATTGTAATCCGGTGACATAAGGACACTTGCGTCCATGTTGTCCTGGTCGCTTGACACTGCCGACGAAATTGCAAAGGGAGCACAAGGGCCTGAGCCACCCATGAGATCCTCGTACGACTTCCCAAATAGGAAAGGGCGGATTCCCGCCGCTCGTAGGTCCGAGAGAACTGACACCTTTAAAGCTTTGATCTGCTGCTGAGTGAGGGAGTCCGCCTTTGCAATCACAGGGAGAACATTTGTAAGAAGAGAGAGCCGCCGTATATACTCTACATCGACCGGTTTGAGCCCTATACACGTCAGTCTGGTATGGAAGATATGGGCGGTCCAGTACAACATGTGAACCCGACAAACATACTATGTAAGATAACATAAAACACAATATCCACTTGTGGAGTCCCAGCACCAGAGAGTAAAGACAGTAAGTCGCCATCTCCCATTCTCAGGATACCAGCTGTCTTCTCCATCTGCGTTTCCACATATCGAACCACCGGCTCAACGCACTCAGCAAACTAAAGGAACGTGTCAACACATCTTCTCCAAAGGCCTCACATAGGGCACCTACTGATGTACCCGATCCATAGCCAGGGGTGTCTACAAAGCATATATTCCTTTCAAGGACAGTCTCAGTGGCAGCTGTACTAGACTTCCTTCTCCGCAAGACCTTGCTATCTTCATGCTCGCTCCACCAGTGAGGATATGGCTTGGTACTTGCGTAAACCTCTGTGATTCCCCTTGTGCTCTCTCCCTCTGCTCTGCTAGAAAGTGTATAATATGATGACGTGATAGAGGTTGTGCGGGCGCTATTCCCAGCAGGTATCTCTATAGCCGCCGGATCGACATGGACGATATCCTCACAGCTTTGAACAATAGCTTTTATTAAAGACGATTTCCCAATTCCTATCCCAGGTCCTAGGTCAGTACCCTGTGATATAGTTAATCTTGCAAAGTGGCATGTTACCTGAGTCGCCCGCAACCAGGATTTTTAGTCTCCCCACACTCTTTCCTCTGGCTGTGAATGGTCTCCGTGAAGGCATTTTAATTGTAGGCATAATGAACTGGGGCGGAGGAACCATAGTGTTGGTACTTAACATTCTCCTCTTCTCCCTTACCCTAGGAGCTGGTGAGGCCGTCGAAGAAGGAGGGGGAGATCCTAAGAAGGACCCTTCCTCCTCACCCCCTGAAATTACTGCTTGACTGGCAGCTTCTGAAAAGTCGTCACATGACCTCGGTGACTTGAGGATGCCTAGGAAAGGTGAGCTGGGTGCTGAAACCTGCCGTGATTTTCCCCGAGAAGATGTACTGCTAGATCCACCTTGATTTACGGCAGTTTCAAGACTTTGGTGAACCTTGTCGACACTTCCGTCATGTGATTCTTCTTCTTCATACAACTCCTCTCCATGCTCCTGCTCCTGCTCCTGCTCATTACCCACCCCACCTACATCTACTACACTGCCTCCCCTCAGCTCGACTAAACCATTACCCTCAGACCCATTCTTTTTCGTTCCACCACTGCTTGTTGATCCGCTACTGCTCAAGCTATGCACTCCGAATGCACCTGCAGAACCCAGACTCTCCGATGACCTTGTCATTGCAGCAGCATTCACGGTTGCTTCATCTGCCAAAAAGTACGTCATAGATGCAGCGCCGGGAGCGTGGAGCTCTTCAACAGAGGAAGCCGACGCCCCAAGACCGCCACTTCCACTCATGGATGCCGAAACAAAGGAATCGGTGCCGGCTGCTGTGGACGATTTCCTAGACCTTCCCCCACCCATGAATCCTTCAGATGTAGTAGGCCTCATACTTGCATACGTCCCACCGTGGTGCAGTTGGAAAAACGTGGTGCTCGTGGAAGCTTCCCTATGGAATATTTGCGACGGCGTAAATATAGCTGTGTAAGATATTGTATTGTTGAATATAAAGGGAGAAGGTCGAAGACCCGATAGCTTGGTTATAAGTAGTGGTGATAACTCCAAGTGCTAGTCAACAGCCTAACAGTCTTGTGACTCGGCCAGCTGTTTAACACTAACCTCATTAGCCTATCAAGCTCAAGCTCCTTTCTTTGCGAAACCGGAAAATTAAGCTTATGAATTAGGTATACATTACGGCACTTAAAACTTAGTTGAAAACTTCACTCAAAAAACAGCGGAAACGACAGCTGCAACACCGAAAACATGAGAGAGATGGAGAGAGGTCGAAGGAGGGGTTTGTGGAAGCCCCGTAGCAATCGCCAGGTACCTACTTAAACATACTCAAGTACCTCCTAGCTACCAACTTTGCAGGGAACTCATGCAGGAATGTAGCCTTCCAAACGGACGTCAGCGACAACCAGGCAATTGCAAAGCTAGCTTCTTTCAGAAAAGTACTTGAGTAACAGTAGATCTTGTGCCAACCAGACTAACAGTAGATAGTCTGGTTAAAAGCACACATCAACCTCAATAGCCCCACTGGCTCGGGCTGGTAAAGGCCCCCCCTCTGAGGCACCATTTCATAGATCCAGTTCGATTTTCTTCCGGTCATCGAGCCATTTTTTCACACTACCCGTTGATATATTATAAAGCATATGTGCATTAATTTATCGTTCAATTGCAATTTATAGACCAATCTAGATACAGAATTAAGCTCCAAGACATTTATAGATCTCATGTGCATGCATATGTACTTTTCTGGATCATCACGGGATGGATGCACAAAATTACCAACCCCGATTGCCTAATTGGTTTACAAGAGAGTTTTCGTGATTTGACCAGATGTAGAGGGAAGCAGAAGCAGAGCTGGATTTGCACAACTTATAAAAGTGCGTCCTACCTCAACCTCTGGATCTGATCCTTTGATTACATCTCCGAGACTTACCCTGAACTTAAGCTGTGCTCCTGTCATACTAAGTATTACCAAGTAGGTTCTAAATGTGCTCGTTTCCAGACTCTTAGGCTTACCAACGCAAGCGGTATAAGGGTCTTGCCACGAGATCAGGTTTCACTACATGGCTATGGTAAAAGTGATGCGGTAGTCTGGATTTTGAGCTTCACTCTGACTGACATTGAAATGAACTGAAATTAAGTGCTTTAACTTTACGAACAGAAAAATGTACAAGGATTCAGAAATTGAGCAGGCACGCCGGAAGAAGAACACCGAGAAATTTTTAATTTCAAAATCAAAATAACATACAGCACGGATAACATTAGCAATATCAAACCAGGAAGTATTGCTCGTTACCGTAATCAACTTGTGCAGCCACACTTGTGTACCCACCACAGAACGTGCAGCCACCACTTGAGCACTTACTAGACACAGAAACGGAAGCAGGGAGACGAAAACAATAAGCCGAACCATGCAACACTTGCTAGAGCCTATAAGGAAAGAGAGATAACGTAAAATTGTGTGTATGAGAGAGAAAATCGGAACAGCAAACCTTGCTAACATGCTGCCTTAGTGAAAAAAGTCCATAGGTGGGTGCTTTGATGGTGTAGATGTCGTGGGATGTCTGATAATCATCATTCGTGTCCCAGCCCAGTATTAACATACTAAACCACAGTAACCCCCAGCCCCCAGTAATGTGATGTGTCACACATCTATTGCAGGCTTTATAACCCCCTAGAGAAAACATCCGAATGAGGACATAAAAGAAAGAAGAGCATACGAATAACAGAAATCAGAACACCTGAAAAGCCGTTTTTGGGAAAAGGAATAATAATTGGAAGGAAATAAAACACAAGCCCAACAAAATACAAGAAAGCAAAGAGATAGGGGGTCACGAAACGAAGATATATCAACAACTGAAAACCCAAGAGCCAAAGAGGCATGTCTGATAAGAGTGCATTTCTGCTCCGGCTACTTCTAAAAGACGGGCCATCTGTAGTAAGAGAATATCAGCCCAACACCCAACGGCTACTCATCGAATGAGAAATGTTATTCACCCTTTCGACATATGCTCTACATCCCCTTCCTAGTTGGTTGTAGTGGCACCACCCCTACCGCGCGAAAAGGCTCTGCCGTTACCCCCCCGGGCACCGCCACGCCCTCCCTCTCGAGAATCCCTTCCATCGAACCGACTTTCGGCCCTCTGGAATCCACCCCTTCCTTGGCCTTGCCTTTCACTACCACGATGACCCCCAGTTGGGCTGCGCGAGCCATAACCACCAGGTCCACCCATCCTGGAAATGGGTCCCCGACGCTCCTCAACAAGGATATTCTGATCCCCAATGCGCAGGGTGGCACCCTTTGCTGCCTTAAAGCTGGCTGCGGTGTCAAACTCAACGAATGCGCAACTCTTAACAACAGTCAGTATTGAAACTAAATCAAGACAATCGACCACAAGAAAATTGACCGCTAAACGTACCTTTCCCCTGTTAATCTCAACGCTTTTAATGGTACCGAAAGTTGCCAATACATCCTTCAGGCTGTTCTCATCAATGTTCTCCGAGACATTCTTGATATAGGCTTGGGTTTGCAAATCACCAGCACCTGCGATAGATGTGGGTCTCGGATGGCGTCTTGAGCTATCGGGCACGTTTTGCCATCCCTGCCCGCTCGAGGCCGAGGTTGGAGTAGTGGCCGTAGCAGCAGTGTTTGACTGTGGAGTCTGGACTAGCTGCTGAGACACTGGTGGTACTCGGGTAACTTGTGGAGCCGGGCTGGCCACGGGGACAGCTGGCCTAGGGTTGGACCCGAGCAGACTTGCCCAGGTAGCCGGCCTAGCAGGTGCGGGGGGGGGGACTGGAGCTGCTGGCTTCTCTACTGGTGTCTGCTGTGGGGGTGGGGTAGCAATCGGGGTGGGTTGCGCAGGAGTAACATCGGCAGGCTCAACTTGTGGTGCTGGTGGAGATGGTAGAGCCTCCTCAACGGGTTCAGGAGCAGCCTCTGGCTCTTCAACCACAGGCTCAGGCTCAGCTTCAGCTTCTTCTACGGCAGGTGTTCCGTTTGTGATTTCATTAACAGTAGGGGCAGCGGCCGGGATCTCTGGAACGGCTGGGGCAATCGATATGGGCTCCTCAGGTTTAGTTGGCTCCGGCTCTGGTTCAGCCTCAGTTGGAACGCTAGCACCCTCGCTCTCCTTGACTGGCTCCTCGACTAGAGTCTCTTCAACGGGTACAGCTTCTGGTTCAGGAGCTGCCTCCTCTTCCTCTGGAAGGACTTCATCTTCAGCATTCTCTTCGAGCAATCCCTCCTCCTCCTCCTCTTCTTCTTCCTTCAGGTAACGGAAGATATCGTTCAACACAAAGTAGCCATTTGGTTGCTCGGCAAGGAAAAATGTTTGAGCGAACCTCTGACAAGGTCCCTGGTCATTAATCATCTCACCCATGACTTGGATAAGGATCCCTTTATCAGCAGACGCCTGCGAATCAACATTGGTAACGCGGACCTTGCAGTCCTTAAAGTTCAAGGTCTTGATTCGCTCAGAGATTTCCTGCCAGCACCATGTTAGAACCAAAGTCATTCCAATCAAGTATGTGTGAACAAACATGTCTGCCTTGAACCATAGGCTGAACCTCGCCTTCCGTTCCCCAAACCAACGAAGATCTCTTATTATAGAACAACTATTTTGTGTCAGCTGCATTGCTTATGGTCTGTACAGCCGAGGTGTATGCAATACTCACGCTCACTTGATCGGGGTTCTTCCCCAATATAGTGTAATACTGCTCAACGAAGTACCAGCCAACTTGGTCAGGCGGTTGAGCAGTGCTGCCAGAAGATTGACTCGCAGACATTGTTGCGGTGGCTGGTGAAATGGTCTCGCCCTGCTGAGGGTAACCGTTGGAGGCCATGACAATGTGCAAATATTTCAGACCTAAGAATAAAACCTTGATTAGAGGAATTTTAAAAGAGGCAGGGAGCGGTGAAGAGAAAACCCAATACCGATGCACCAAAATAGGGATACTTACAGGTGTAATTGCTAATTCCGTAGCGTTAGAGAGCTCTCTTTGACGAAGAAACGCAAATGTGGAAGTTTGCGCAGGTATGAATTAGAGGAGGGGTGAGTGTAGTGACGGTGATCTTAGGGTACAGTAGCGTATTGATACAGCGCAGGGGATGTGAGGAAAATTGGTCAATTTATCGACAAATGGCGGGTAGAAAGTAGAGTAGAAAAGTAGAAAGCGGATCTTAGGTGCCGGAGGGAGGGTGAGGTTGAAGGAACCGGAGGAAAACGATCTGAGGGGATGTGGGGAGGAAAATGGAAAGCCCAATGATTAAACTTTTTTCCCTTTTGTGGGATTTGTTAGTGACAACTTGTGGAAACTGCCATACCAGTCACGCGTATGTCTAGTCACTGAGTAACCACTGCACCAGGCCCTCCATGCAGGATGCTTCGCGGCGTGCAGCCAATCACATGACAACTGGAGCCGTAAAAGTACAGTACATAGAATCAATTGTGCAGGAGTATTAGACTATGTATCTCAATTGCAAAAACATAGAATGGGTACCACGTACCATTGCATACAGTGCGGTGGTAAAAAGAATCATACCCCCCCTCCCTGCATAAAGAGGTTTAAATGCTGCATATTTGAGACTTTTGTATCCGTATGGAGGCGCAGAACAAAGTTCGCGCTCCTTTCTCGAGTGGCTTGGCGCCAAGCTACCATACATTTCAAATAAAAACATTTGACTGTGTTTGTATGTACATTGCATTTGTATGCAGCGTATGATTCATTTTGCCACCACACTGTACATACCAGTCACAAGCGCTTGAGTGTGATTATGAGACTCCAGGTTCAAGCCTGCATTCCGTTACGTACGCGAGTTTTATCATATCTAAGCATTTTGAGCTATTGGGTACCACATTTCATGCACCTGCAATGCATACTTACAGCAGACACAAGACTAGAGCTAAGTAGTAATACCTATTCTAATTTAAATGTCATGAAAGTCCTCACAAATTAAAGTACAGGAGCAGACCCGCAACAGATGAAATAAACGCAAGACATGACCAAAACAATCATGAAAGTAAGCAAAGCTGTAAACTGTGAATCATAGGGATGACTGTAGCCCCACTAAAAAAATGAATACAGCATGACAACGGTAACTGAAAGCAACAACTAGCCTCGAGCAACAACTTCTTATATAGCCAATTGATCAATGAGCTGAGATAATACCCAAGAAAATTAAATGGCTCAGGGCTGAACAATATGCATCATCACAATCCTTAGCCAAACCAGAGGCATGGTAAAATCCACCATGCAGTGAAAGGAGGATCTCAGACATTCAAACACGCACACCTCAAATGCTCAACATAGGGACAGTGCCCAAGTACTGCTCATCTTCACCTTATCACTGTGCCTTGGTGGGAAGCGCGATAGGAGCCCTCTTAGGTAAAGCGTCCTGCCCACTCATCCTTCTTCTCAGAGCCCTATCCAGTTTGGCGCCGAGTGCCAACTTGGAAATCAACTCAGATTTCTTCTCGCTGGGAACAAATCTTTGCTTTTGCATCCTGCTGTCTTCAAGCCGCTTCAACTGCGATTCAATCTCTGCAAGTCGCAGCTCGTCCGCAGAACTTACGGAGTTCGTTGTAGACGGGGTATAAGAATAGGTGGAAGAGCGCTGGTGCCCATGCTAGAAAGGAATCTGTTAGCTCATAGAACTCCGTACACGTAGGAGGAGAGAAATCACATTAACCAAGATTGGCCTGGCGGATTCCAAAGACCGGGGCATGTTGATGTTCGTGTGATAAGGGTGTGCGAGATCAGACCAGATGTAGGTTTTCGTGCCGATGATTTGGGAGATTAATAATGATTGTATGACAGGCCTGGTACGAAAAGTAAGCAATCGCCTTAGTTGTGTTGAACTGGTTGGACCAGTGCGCTTCGGAAACACTCTAGAGTAGGCGAAGGTTGTGTTGAGCGGGAGCTTTGAACGTCAAGTCTTGATTTCAAGAGGCAGAGGTCTCGGGGTGGGTTCGGCTTATATTAGTTTCTTGCCATGTGGCGTGCAAGGGAATGGACCTAGGTAGAAAGAGTTGACAATATGCAAGATTAACCCAGCATGGTACACGGGCTAGGTAAAGTACCCCATCGGCCTGGGAGTTCCTCTCTCGAGAAGTATTACTTATCCTCACTGGCTTGTCTCAGCAGAAAAATACATTTGTACTAGCAGAGGCGATAGCAAAGCCGACTGTCAAAGGAACGCAAAAAGCAACCAGACTAGCAAAAAGCCGTAGGTACAGTGGCCCGTTGAAGCCTAGTCTGGTTGTTGAAGCCCACACATTTGGGATCGATCCATGCAGTTGCCATGTGGGAGTGATTGAGTAACCCATACTTATAGATGCTTGGCAACCGCTTAATATGGCCACATCTAATGTTATTGCCAAAATTCGGCTCAGGGGATTATCAACAAATACAGTCACATAAAAAAGGTCTTCTGCATTGGCAAAAGTCTTGGCATAATAGCCAATGTGGCTCTGGTGTGAAAATTATTAAAAATCAAAGCTGCCAGATAAATACATGAAAAAAGTTTTATATTTAAGAAAAACGTTCATAGTCTCTTCTCTGATTTTTGACGTCGGTACGATGCCCTGGACAGGCACAGTGGCTGCGAATTAAAGTCATTTCAAAAATACACAAATGGCGCTAGTTTGTATGGGGAATAGTGCAGAAGACTTTTTTTATGGCACTGTACATATACCTTTTTGGTAGGCCCCCTTTTTTGGAAAGTGGGGTGCTGAGTTCATCCGAAGTAATTGTATGCAGAGTTCAGTACTATCAATCAATTTTAACCCCCCAAACCAGATATGCTCTCTCCGAACTGCAGGTTACCAGGATGAGCAGCCCAGTCTATGGATCTACCTTCCAACCGTTCAACTACGTCTCCTAAAACATCTGCAGCTGGGAGCTCCAATCTCAATCGTAACCCACTGTCGGCTTCAAAAAACTCTGCCTCTCCTCTCACACCACCGATGTTGATTATACCAACACCTTTGCCCCTCCTTGCTACCTCCCTAACAAGCTTCAATGCGCTGTAAGTGGCTAGTGAGCTGCCAATGACTAGTATCCTCTCAGAGTCCTCGATAAGTTGATCGGCTGCAATTTTCGTATCGGGTTGCACACCTTCACCAAAGAATACGACACTGGGTTTTAGTATCCCTTTTGTATTTTTCTTAGTACCGTCATCCCCCCTCGAAAAATGGAAAACGTGCGCTCCATCTTTATCAACCTCGGCATCCCCTTTACTCAGGCATTTGGGGCATGGAGGGTATCTGAATTTCGTATACGGGGCTCCGGGGAGGTCAACATCCCCATCCGGATTGGTTCGGATACGTTCCTCCCGGGTTGCATTAAGGTTGAAAGCACCCTTGTTTTGGGCATTATGCAGGAACTCGGTCCATGCGGGGTTCAGGTATTCCAAGGTATGTTGAAACTGGTCCCGAGGATGCAGAGACGAACAGGTTAAGCAGGCTATGTGACGAAGGGTGCCATGAATCTCCACTATAGGAGGTGCAAGAGGTGGAAGCCCCGGCTCAGAGAGTGAGTCGAATATAGTTCTGCATGATGGATTGATGGTTGATGAAGTAAATCGTGGGTGGACCAAGTGATGCAACGAGTCCACATCTAAAGGCTGTTAGAGTTCACTTAATTATGAATTCTCAGGTCTGCAAGCTCACTTTGTGTGATGATACCATGAACCAAACCCATCGTTTCCAACCGCGCAATAGCCATGTGTGACTTATTAGGTCTTGCATTTCCCATTGTGGGCCAACCCAAAAAACTCCGCGCCCAGTATCTAGAATTTGGAAGTCAGGGCGAACATTCAATGCACCATGCAAGGGATCTAAGAGACCGCAGATCTGACGTACCGTTTCCTTGCCTCATGATTAGAAACAAATTCTGTATAGAAGATAGGCCTGTACTTCTTGTTGAGTCTATACGTCCCATTCTCGCCTCGATAGTCTGCGAGCCCGCTTTCGACGGAAACCCCAGCACCGGTCAGTAGGAGAGTCTGGGCTTTTGAATCTTTGTTACTGGAATTAGGGGCGAGTAAAAACTCTTGGAGAGCAGTCACGCCTGCAGGTTTACTAGTTGCCGTTGGTGGGTAAATAATGGCAGGAGGGAAAGGTGCAGTGTAGGGAATTCGAATCATCGATTGGAGATACTTTCAAGTATCTAGGGTGCCACTAGCTGTAGGGGGGCATGCCAACACAACATTCAGTTCTTGCAAGTATAGTAGATGAGAGTATTGGTAGTGTTTCACCAGCATACATACTTTTCCAGGACCTCGGGATTCTCTGTACGACGTTGAAGTATAAGTACCGAAAGGCTATCTGTATTCTGGTGCCGTACATGTGAGGTTGTATTTAGCAACTATCTTACGTACATTATTACCCTCAGAACATTTCGGGGTGGCGCTAGAAAGCATTAGTACCGTACATGGCTTAGGCCGCCTCTCTCAAATGCGATGACACGATACATGTACATATATAGACTCTGTCACATCATAGAAGCACTCTAACGTGGGTTTAGTAATTGCAATATATATTACCAATGAATTTTGGCTTTCCCAAGTTGTGAGCAGTGACGTGATGGAGCAGATGGAGCAGATGGAGCAGATGTAGAATGCACCAGGTGACCTCGGTTCAGTTAGTCCAGCTATGAAAACACAAAGATCAGAGATCACAGCTCGGGATTGCCCTGCCCCAGTTGCAGGTCAGAACAAAGACCTCATCATCCCAAGGATCTCTTGCCCCTGCAGATATGATTCGTGATGGCTGCACGAGTGCTTTTTCGTCATCCTAACTAGTTTCCAAAGAATGCGTCGTTGTCAGCCAATCATAAATCCAGCCTCAAATTTACATCACTTTGCACTCCGTCTGCAGATCGAGGTAGGATCCAGGCCCTCTGTGAGGCCCTCCATGAGGCCCGCTAATAACCTTGCAGGTGCTACCTGCATCTTATGCATCAAGCACAGCTATCCAGGCCGGGGAAGATATCGCTGTAGAGCTAGAGGAAGGACTTATCAACGTTATCATTGAGCTGCGATGCTTTATCGCTTGACGAAGCTGTCTTCTATCCCAAATCAGGGACACTGTATCCGCGAATGTAGTATGAGGGAGGAGGAGGTGGTCAATGATTGAAATGATTGGGGAATAGGGGCTGGTAATTAGTTACTGATAGGATGTGAACTGGGATGGATAAGGGGGCACGGCGTGGGGCCTGTGTTATGTTCTCAAAAATAAGAAGGGTGAGCTCGAACGGAGCTTAGAGTCATAGAGCATAGTAGCTTAAACTTGAGGGGCTTTGTCACTACAACCTCTCCAGCACTTCCTCACCACAATCAAAGCTGCAACTCATCTCAACATAACTGCACAGAAAATATACAGAAGCCCCTTTTCATTCATTCCAACTTACCATAAACATCTACGGGATAACGTCATAACAGTGATTTAGCCCTGTATCCTTCAAGCCTGTTGCCATCAAGTGCTGTTGCTGAAGCCAGTACCTCGTACGAAATTGCCCCTCCAACGTACATCAAGCATCCTAAAAGTCACAGAGACTGACCTGCTGCAACAGACTGCGACAGTAAAGGCCCCCCGCGTTGAAGCTTCACAACTGCCTGTGACTTTGCCCTTGAGTAGGCAGCAAGCCGTCTACTCAGCCTTCGCCGTCGCTTAGTTCGTTGCGAAGTAACCCTCTCAGAAGTATTCCCATCTGGTCGACTCTTATGCCCGCCTTCGGAGACTCCTATAGAACGAACAACCCTTACCAACAGAAAGCTTTCCCGAACCAGACACACCATCACCAGTTTCAGAACTCGCAGAGATCCGCGTCCCCACCAGAAGGCGCCAGCTCACTTTCATCTCCTGCCCCTGGTCAAATTCTCGGCAATAAGGCAGCTTCTAGTCAGTTAAGCACTGTTCTAGGCGTTGGCAGTGGTGGTGCTGGAGGGAACTACAAGCACAGGATCTACCCAAAGGAGTTGTGAGTGTATGCGAGCGGGTACTGGCGGAATGTAACTAATAGGGAATAGTAGTCCCCATACCATCTTCGGATCAACTCAGACTGCCACTGCATCACCACTGCTTGCAGCCCTTCCGAATCCCTCGGATTTGTTCACACGATCTTTTCTTTCAGCATCCCCAGGCACAAGTTCTACAGCCCCAAGCTCTGTCACTGGAGGATCCCCACCGAGCTCATGGCCAGCGTCATACACAAACAATGGCTCTCTGCCTCGTGGCATTGGGGGCAGTGTCCCACGTAACGGCGGTTATCCTTCTTTCGAGGAGCACCTGAGTAGAAACGGTGCGTTCGCGGGTAATCAGCGGAACACAATCTTCTCTGGCGACGCAGTTAGGCTAAGGCCAGGAGATACTTCTTACGCTTGCTCATTCGACACCTTAGATGGTGACTCGGAGAATGTACTATGTTTTGGGTGGGAAGGAGGACTTGATGTCTGGAGGGCTGGAAAGGGCTCCTTAGATTTACTAGGTAGATTGGAAGGTTTACCAGGTGGTGTGAGGAGCGCAAAGGTTTACAGTCTGTCCCAAGAATTACTGTTCATAATTAACATTGAATAGATACTGCCCACCCCTCAACGAGGTGATCCTCTGGCATCTGTACGACCCCTCATAGTCTTGACAATCCAGACTCCGGTACAAACAACATCGCAAGACGACCTGCCCTCACCGATGTCTTCCTCTCCGCCATCACCTAGACCTAGAAGTGCTGCCTCTTTCACGTCATCGCACTCCCACCACACGAAGTTCAACACTGATATAGAATGGCAAACTTCGGTGGAAATATACTCCTTGTCCACTAGGGAGAGGGTAACAGTGCTGCTCACGAGTCCTCTTGAACCTAGCCCAGTTACGAGCATGGTGGATCTATCCCCCCCCCCAGTGTGGGGTGGTCTTCGAGTTGAGGTTGGTGACAAGTCTATTGCAGTAGGAGTTGGTTTGAGCGGTGAGGTCTACCTCTTCACACTCGTCACCATTGCTACTCCAGTCCAAGTGCAGTCTGTGGTTCCTTCCATCACAATAGAACCAACCAAGAAGGGAAAAAGAGGCAAAACAAGTGGCTCCCAAAAGAAGGCACCAGCGCCAGTCAGTAGCCCTCTTGTAACAGGACTTAGAGGCGAATGGGTCTGTCAAGGGAAAGTATGGACAACAGTTCAGGTTCCCACTGGCGGTGCAGAAGGTGCCAATTCTGGTTACACTGGTGGGGCAGGCAATTCCGGCCTAGGCTTCTTTCAAAATGGCACACCTGTTTTCTCTTTAGAAGGGCGCTGGCTCTCTTATTCTCCACCACCTGCAAGTTCAAGCATTTCTGCAGGAGCTATTGTCAGGGTTTCACATGGTCTAGCAGCGTCTTCGGTTATGGCGCAGACCCCACCTTCACAACCACCTATCACTGCACAAGTTGACACGACGGATGGAGAGGAGAAACTTATTAATCGCATGGCTCGCGAGGCGACGCAAGAGGTCATCCGAGGCGCGAAGTGGGTGGGAGAACATGGCATGAAAGCATGGCAAAGCTACTGGAGTGGTGCGGGGCCACATACCGGAAGTGGACCACAATCAATCCAGCCAGTAAACTCTCTTCCATCTAGTCTCAATGGTGGCTCTGGTGGTTTTGCTGAGATAGGAGGATGTGGTGTGGGTTCAGTTTCAGGGATGTCGGCCCTAGGACAACAGCTGCAGCGAGAAAGACAAATGCAGCAGATGACTACTTTCCCAAATGGCATGGGATCCCCTTATCTCAGCAGCAACGGAAATGCCTATGTAAATGCTACCACCAGCACTGCCCCCTCAAATGGCGTTCCGCTGAATACTGGTGTTCAGTACCAGAGTGGTGGATACGTTAAGTCTGCTATGCATAGTGGGAATGACCCCATATATGTTAGCATCTTGGATTTGGGCAAATTTCCCTCCTCTATAGATTCCCAAGTGATGCCAAGTTCAGGATATCAGCAGTGTACACCCTTTGCAACATTTCAGCCGCCTCTGGGAGCAAGTTACCTTAGCTTTGCACCTGGGGGCCTTGCATTACTTACTGTGAGCGGCAAGGGCGATGTCTATAGTGTCTGGGATCTCATGAGAGTTGCACATAAGCCTGCAAGTTCTAACCAGGGATATGGTGGGTCATCAGCTGTTGGGCCCTCATCGTCAATAGGGTCAGCTTCAAGCATGTCAGCAAGTAGGCACGTCCGGTTGATAGCTCGCTTCACTCGCATGACGGTGGCCCGGACGGTAGATGTCACATGGTCTTTTCCGAGAGGTGACAAGCTCGCAGTTGTCACAGATCGGGGCACAGTCCACTTCTACGACCTTCCAAATAATGCATACCAATGGCCGCCTTACCGCAAGCCGCCACCAAGTTCCGCTTCCACCAATGGGTCACCCGTATTCAATACCCAACAAGCTGCTGGCGTTGTTCAGGCGGTGCAAGGCGCCGTAAGCCTTCTTGGTAGCAGCACACAGCCTTTACGAACTGCTGCCCGGAGGCGAAGGCCGTCCAACAGCGCTACGGCTGCAAAGCTCCCATCACCTACGGGTGGCATCTTCGTCAATTATGGGAACTCACAGGCTCGCGAATCGACTTCAGAAGGGGCAGGGAGCTCCGGTGGTAGCAAAGGCAGCTATTTACCAACAGGGGTGACTAAGGTCAGTTTACCTGGAAATCCGACCACTGTCGCTCCAGGCTTGGTAAAATTTTTTGTTGGAAAGGACAAGGGTAAGGTGGCAATGATGGGCGGTGGCCTGCTCTGCATATATCAGAAAACAACTGGGAGTCTTGGAGGCAGCAAAAAGAGAAGGAGCATAGCAAATGGTGGCATCCTCCTTGAGAGTGGTGTCGCGTATGATTTGCCGGGTTTACCAGATAACCCACCCACCATCAAAAGGGACCACAGCGATGGAGATCAGTTGATTGAGCTGGATAAGGTAGTATCTGGCTACTGGAATGGGAAAACTCATCATAACGCTGGTTTGTCGGATGTTCAGTACCGTAAGAGAGACGAGCAGCAACAGTACATCCAACATCCACTGTCGTTTGCGGAAATTGAAACGACACCTGCATACCCCGCATTCCACACTGACCGCCGTGTGACCCTTATGGTGTTCTCGGACATTTCACCCACGGTAACAACTAGTTCCATGCTCTTGCAACAGACACAGATCCTTGCTCCAACGCAATTTAATACTGTTCGGGAAGATGCTCAGACAGACAAGAATGCAAAATGGGTTTTTGGTTTACCTATAAAGACAGAGAAACTCAGCTTGGGTGGTGGAAAGGGTGATGTTGAGTTTCTGAATGGTGGCGCGCTCGAAGATGTTGCTGATGCTATTGAAAGCAGGCTCAAGCTGAGTGCACACCTCACGAAAGACGGGGAAGAAAGTGGAAGAGTGGTGGTGAAGTCCAGAAGGAAGAAGCGAGGGAAGAATGCTGGTATCGATGGCATCGATGGTGAGGAAGGATTTTTTGAAGAGGATTGTGTTTTAGATTTCACTGCTGGGGTGTGATTGCATCCCCTTTCGGGCTCAAGTACTATATCATACATTTTATTCTTGGTGAAGGCCTGCTTCCTTGGCGCAACAAGTTTAGGGCTTGATGTGCAGTCATGGCGGTTGTTTACGGATTTTGGGCGCTGAGCATGTGTAACATGGTACCAATATATATCCGGGTTTATGGGGTTTGGTTGGCTTGGTTTGCTGTTTCTTGAGCTGGTTCCAGCATTTTGCATTTGCATTCAATATCATGGAGCGTTTGGTGAAATTTGGAGTAGGCAACAGTTAGGGTGTTTTTATTATTGTGCTTTACCCCCTCCCCTGAATATTCCCTTTTTTTTTTGAAATTCTCACTGCTACCACTCTCGCACGAGAAAAGAGAAAAAAAAATTTTTTTTTTCCTAGATACATTTTCTAATTTCTTTTTATAGTCGTTATTATCGCGCTTAGTTTTAATCACTTCTCTTCCTACTTTCCTTTTGTTGCATAGTGATGAGGGTTTATGATATGGTCTAATGGGTCGATGATGTGCGCTTACGGCAGGATAGAGTGTGCCAGTGTACACTGGTTGCGAATGTATGTTACATACCTGAGTATCGATTGTACCCTTTGTACCCTATAATATAGTTGAAATATTAGAGGAATCCGAGCTTCTCATAAGTGCGTGCTATTCGTTGGGAGGTCATGATAGGTTGGGCACCTTAACGGTTCTAAGAAGTTCAGGGTAAGAGAGTTAATGTTTTCAACAGCATCGCTGCTATTGTTGCTTTTGATCTTCAAGGCGAGAGCACAGCATGAAGAATTCAGTAAGTCTTCTTCCAAATGGGTACAAGGTTCTAATTTTCAAGCTTACAGACTTACCTTAATTGAGACTGAACTAAAGCAGTAGAGTAGCTCTTGCAGGAAATTTTGAAACCAAGCAAACCCTCATGCACGACGGCTCGGCCCGTGAAAGGCTAAACACCAAACCAAACATCCGGGAACGGGTACTCAACTCGTTAGTCTGGTTGGCAACACTCCGCTCTAGAATTGATATGATTGAAAAGATATATATGGGATCCATAATCCAAATAAATACCATCATAAATGACCCCCTTGGCTTTTCCTCGCCCGATGGCTTCAACTCCAGGTTCCACTCTGCACCACAAGATATCCGGCCGGCGACAGGCAAAGGCCACAACCAAAAGAAAAAAAGAAGAGATGTAAATCGAAAGGGGCGAAACTACTCCTCTGGTTAGCACATCTTCTAGGCCATCCCCCAAAAAGCTAAGTTTAGACTTGTAACCAGAGAGAAAAAACAAAACCCTAAAACCCGAAGTATACTCGCTAATCACCCCAATAACTATAAGTCAAGCCTAACCATAACCATCATTGGCCTCAATTTGTATATCCCGTGTTCCTTGCCCCGTGCCCCGTGCCTCGCGCAAACCGAATAACCATAAAATAGAAAGACAACCACTTTGAACACCAGAACAACCAGATCCAAGGCAAAAGAAACCTTATTCAACCAACCCAATGAGTAGATAAGTGTAAGGGATATGATAGGTTTGGAAAACATATACAAAAGAAAATATGCAAAAGGAGCCATGCAAAAGTCTCGTCAAACTGCCCAATATACTTCCACCTCAGCCCTGTACACGCCGACATCCCATCTGTAGCCTACAGGATTCCAGCCTAGTCCTCCTCCTGCCCTCGCCACGAGGACTAGGCGGTCTCCCATTCTCAGACTCCTGACGAGCTTGCCCAGTGCTCCATTCTTACGTAGCGAGCCTGTCTTGATTCGCTCTTCTAAGACGGTATTTGGGGCAATGTGCGTACTTGAGGCTTTCGTAGTAGCGGGCAAGGAGTTACTCGACGAATTTGTCGACGAGCTATCGGATGAGGACGAAGATGAAGAGGATGCGGTGGACGAAGATGAGGACGATCCCGAACTGGAGGAAGAGCTGGATCCCGATGATGATTTGGATAACGTCTCCTCATCTGGTTTCAACCGTGAGCTGACTGGAGCAATCTTACTTGGGGGTACCCCGTCGCCCCAGCACATCTTCGATCCGAAAGGACAATTGCAATAATTCTTCGAGTTAAGATGTCGGAAAGGATGACTGGGTGAGGGAACCACATTGTGTAAATCAACGAAATCTATCCCCTGATATCGCCAGTTGCCCTCATTGAGCTCGTTTTCATCATCTGGTTCGGTCTCT
>Ga0307511_10000507_pt1 | contig 41979 bp, 25 predicted proteins | sample 13_EM_MG_FD_200266 | JGI IMG/M metagenome (GOLD analysis project Ga0307511, IMG submission 200266) | Populus trichocarpa ectomycorrhiza microbial communities from riparian zone in the Pacific Northwest, United States - 13_EM | ecosystem: Host-associated > Plants > Roots > Unclassified | place... | reverse complement strand
GGGCGTTGACATAAGCTTATTGCGTATCGAGGCAGGCGAAGCCTGCCCGATAGCGCCTCGATACGTCATCGCCCAGAGGTCTCCGCGCAAAATCCACCCGGAGCCACCCGGAAAACAACCCCGACAACTTCGCCGCACCCCCGGTCGAGATCCCCCACCCAAACCCATCCCCCACCCAAACCCAGGGGGCCGGCCCCGCTGCCAGCCTATCCCCACTAGGGCCTGGGCGATCTTCAAATGCCAGGCCTGTGGACAACGGCGGAGTTGTCCACGATACGGAGACCGGGGCTTGACACGCAGGTCGCCCGGAGGGTGCCGGTGCTGCGCCAGTGCCCGGACACGCTGGGCGAGTGTGCGGCCGGGGTGGTTGCCCCTGTGCCGGTCGTGGTGCCGGCTGGTGACCATGCCCCAGACCACATGCCCCAGACCGCATGCCCCAGACCGCATGCCCCAGACCGCATGCCCCAAGCCATGCCCCAGGCCACGGCCTTGTCGTAGCGTGCCCACGCATTCACCGCAGACGGCAGCGAACGGCGTAGCGGCCCCGAGACCGACTACGCCGTTCGCTCCTGCTGCCGTCCTTCCCGGTCACACCTTCATCGGCGTGCCGGGTGGTGGTAGAAGCCGGCGCCGACCTTGCGGCCCAACCGCCCCAACCTGGTCAACTCGGTCAACATCACGGTCGGCTTCACGTCCGGATCATGGTTGACCTCGTGCAGCCGCCGCTGGATGGCCTCACCCACGTCCAGACCGATCGCGTCCATCAACGCGAACGGCCCCAACGGATACCCCAGGCCGCTCGCCACCGCCGCGTCGATGTCCTCGATGTCGGCCGCAGCCGCCTCGACCAGCAGCACCGCGTCGTTCAGGTACGGGAACAACAGGTAGTTCACGATGAAGCCGGCACGGTCGGAGCAGTCCACCGGCGTCTTGCCCAACGACCGCGCCAACACGTGCGCGGTGGCCACCACGTCCTCCTCGGTGAACTTGGTGCGGCACACCTCGACCAGGCCCATCGCCGGCGCCGGGTTGAAGAAGTGCATGCCCAGCACGTCACCGCGGCGCCCGGTCGCCTCGGCGCAGTCGCCGACCGACAGGCTGGAGGTGGTCGTGGTCAGGATCGCGCCCGGCCGGCAGACCCGGTCCAGGCGCCCGAAGATCTCCGCTTTGACGTCGTCGTCCTCGGCGACGGCCTCCAGCACCAGGTCCCGGTCGCCGAGGTCGGTGAACGTCGAGGACGGGTGGAGTCGGGCCAGTGCGGCTCGTCGCTGGTCGGGGCTGATCTGGCCGCGTCGCACCGCCCGGACCAGGGCGGCGTCGATGGCCTCGACGGCGACCTCGGCCTTGTCCTGGGTGCGGGCCACCAGGATGGTGTCCAGCCCGCCCAGCGCGGTGACCTGCGCGATGCCCTGTGCCATGGTGCCGGAGCCGACGATGCCGACCCGCTCGACCGGTCGTGGCGTGGCCTCGTCGGCGAGGTTGGCCGTGGTCGGCGGGACGACCGCGCCGGAGGGCTGGTAGTCGTAGATGCCTTTGCCGACTTTGCGGCCCACTTCCTGGCGGGCGACCATCGCGGTCAGCAGCGGGGCGGGTGCGTGTGCGGCGCGGCCGCTGCGCCGGTGCAGGTCCACCAGGCCGGCTTCGACCGTGTCCAGACCGATCCGGTCCAGCAGTTCCAGTGGGCCGGCGGGCAGCCCGCAGCCCAGCCGCATCGCGGTGTCGATGTCCTCGCGGGTGGCGTACCCGGCCTCGTACAACGCGACCGACCGGTTCAAGTAGCCCAGCAGCAGGTCCCATGCCAGTTGCCTGGCGGGGCCGAAGGTCTTCTCCCGCACCGGAAGTCGGCCCAGCAGCGCCCGCAGCGTGTCGAGGGCGTCGGGCTCGGACATGGTGGTCGCGACGACCTCGAAGCCGGTGCCGGCCACCGGTGGGACCAGCAGACGCAGGCCGACCAGCTTGGTCGGGCGGCCCGAGGCGGTGGCCAGCGCCGGTAGCGACAGCGACGCGGTGGTGGAGACCAGGACCGTGTCGGGGGCGCAGGCCGCGGCCACCGTGCGCAGCACCGAGCTCTTGACCTCCGGGTCCTCGGTCACGGCCTCGATCACCAGACCGGCCCCCGACAGCGCGGAGATCTCGGTGGCGACCGGGATCGACCGGGCCTGGGCCCGTGCCACCGCGGCGGGGTCGCAGTCCACGGCGATGACCGGGATCCCGGCCCCTGTGAGTAGTTCGGCGCAGGCCAGCCCGAGTGAGCCGAGCCCGACGACGCCGACGGTCACACTCTGTTCAGTCACAGCAGTGTCCTTCCTGGTCAGATGCGGAACCTGGTCAGCTGGGGCAGGTAGCGCTCACGGGTTGTGGGGTCGGTGACGCCGAGGTCGGGTTGTGGCGCCAGGCAGAGCACGCCGACCTTGCCGTCGTGTCGGTTGGCGTGGACCTCGCCGACGGCGTGGCCGATCTCGTCCAGTCCGTACACAGTGGACAGTGTGGGGTGGACCATGCCCTTGGCGATCAGGCGGTTGGCCTCCCAGGCCTCGCGGTAGTTGGCGAAGTGGGTGCCGACGATGCGCTTGAGCCGCATCCACAGGTGCCGGTTGTCGTAGACGTGCTCATAGCCCGAGGTCGACGCGCAGGTCACGATGGTGCCGCCGCGGCGGGCCACGTAGACGCTGGCGCCGAAGGTCTCCCGGCCGGGGTGTTCGAAGACGATGTCGGGGTCCTCGCCGCCGGTCAGGTCACGGACCAGGCCGCCGAAGCGCTTCCACTCCCGCTGGTTCTGGGTGTGCTCGTCGGACCAGAACCGGAATCCCTCGGCGGAGCGGTCGATGACCAGTTCGGCGCCCATGGAGCGGACCAGCTCCGCCTTGCGCGGGCTGGACACCACACACACCGGGATGCCGCCGCCGTTGAGGACCAGTTGGGTGGCGTAGGAGCCCAGGCCACCGGCCGCGCCCCAGATCAGGACCACGTCGCCCTGTTTCATGTTGGCGCCGTTGGCCGACACGAGCTGCCGGTAGGCGGTGGAGTGGACCAGTCCGGAGGCGGCGGCCTCCTCCCAGGTCAGGTGGGCGGGTTTGGGCATGAGTTGGTTGGCTTTGACCAGGGCCAGTTCGCCCAGGCCGCCGTAGTTGGTCTCGAAGCCCCAGATCCGCTGCTCCGGGTCCAGCATCGAGTCGTCGTGGCCGTCGGGGTGGGTGAGTTCGACGTTGAGGCAGTGCGCGACGACGCGGTCGCCGGGCTTGACCGAGCGGACCGCGACGCCGGTGCGCAGGACGACGCCGGACAGGTCGGAGCCGACCACGTGGAAGGGCTGGTCGTGCTTCTCCGCGCCGGGCACCGTCGCGGCGTAGCGCTGGAGGAAGCCGAAGGTCGGTAATGGTTCGAAGATCGAGGTCCAGACGGTGTTGTAGTTGATGCTGCTGGCCATGACGGCGACCAGCACCTCGTCGGGGCCGACCTCGGGGGTGGGGACGTCGCGGATGTGGAGGGCCTTGGCGGGGTCCTTGTCCTTGGTGGCCATGCCGGCGAACATCTCGGACTCGGCCGCGAGCACCACCGCGCCGCGGTAGCTGTCGGGCACCGGTAGGGAGTTGAACTCATCGGGTGAGGCGTCCTCGGAAAGGACGGCTTCGGCTATGTGCTTCACTTCGCTCCTTCGCCGGACCTGTCACGGACACCCGGCACTATGAGTACTGGACAAACAGTCAGCGCGCGGGCGCCGGTCGGACCGGCGCCCGCCACTGCTACCTCACCTCTGGCGTCGGTCAGTTCACGCCCAGCTCGCGGTCGATCAGGTCGAAGATCTCGTCGTCGCTCGCGCTGTCCATGTCCAGCCCGAACTCTTCGTCCTCGCTCTCCTCCGTGCCCCACTTGGCCACCAGTTCGCGCAGCCTGGCCTGGATCCGGTTGCGCAGTTCCGCGTCGGAAGCGTTGTTGATCAGCATGTCCTCCAGGCGGTCCAGCTCGTCGCGCGGATCGGCCACGGCCATCGGCGGCAGCAGCAGCTCCAACACGTGCGCGGCCAGGCTCTGCGGCGTCGGGTGGTCGAAGACCACGGTCGCCGGCAGCGCGCAGCCGGTCAGCGCGTTGAGCCGGTTGCGCAGCTCGACGCTGGTCAGCGAGTCGAAACCCAGCTCCTTGAACGGCTTGTCCACCCGCAGTGCCTCGGCCCTGGCCCCGATCACCAGCGCGGTCAGGTCCCGCACCTCGCCGGTCAGCACCCGCAGCCGCTCGTCGGCCGGCAACGCCGTCAGCCGCCGCACCAGCTCCCGCTCACCGCCGTTGTCCTGCTTGACGACCTCGACCGGCGCCGGCGCGGCCTCCGGAAGGTCGCCGAACAGCGGGCGCGGGCCGGCCAGGCTCATGGTCGGGCCGAAGGTCTCCCACTCGATCTTGGCGACGACCAGCTGCGTCGCGTCGGCGTCGAGCGCCCGCTGGAGACCGGCGACCGCCAGCTCGGGCGCCATCAGCGTCACACCGCGCTTGCGGTAGTGCTCCGCGGCGTCCTCGTGGACCATGCCGCCGCCGCCCCACGCGCCCCATGCCACGGAGGTTCCGGTCAGCCCGCGAGCCCGGCGCTGGTGCGCGAGACCGTCGAGGAAACCGTTCGCGCTGGCGTACGCGGACACCTCGGAGCTGCCCCAGATCGCGGCCCCCGACGAGAACAGCACGAACGCGTCCAGGTCACCGAGCAGCTCGTCCAGGTTGATGGCGCCGGCCCGCTTGGCCCGGCCGATCTCGGCGAACTCCGCGACGGACACCTCCGAGAGCGGAGTCTGCTCCTGCACCAGTCCCGCGGTGTGCATCACGGCCGTCACCGGCTCACCCAGCGAGTCGAGCAGCTCGACCAACGACGCCCGGTCGCCGACGTCGCAGGCCGCGATCGTCACCCTGGCGCCCAGCTCGACCAGTTCGGCCTCCAGCTCGGCCGCACCCGGTGCGGCACTGCCGCTGCGGCTGGTGAGCACCAGGTGCTCGGCGCCGTTCGCGGCCAGCCAGCGGGCCACGTGACCGCCGATCGCACCGGTCCCACCGGTGACCAGCACGGTGCCCCTGGGCTGCCACTTCCGTTGCTGGACAGTGGTTTCGGCCGCACGCACCATCCTGCGGGCGAACCGGCCGGCGGCCCTGACCGCGACCTGGTCCTCACTGCCGTCGGCCAGCGCCGCGCACAGCTCGCCGGCCACCCGGTCGTCCACGACGGCGGGCACGTCGATGATGCCGCCCCAGCGGTCGGGCTCGTCCAGCGAGAACACCGCGGCCGCGCCCCACAGCGACGCCTGCACCGCGTCGGTGACCAGGTCGCCCGGGTCGACCGACACGGCCCCGCTCGTCACGCACCACAGCGGCGTCCTGGTGCCCGACTCCGTCAGCGACGTGACCAGACGCAGGGTGTCGACCACGCCGACTGACAACTCCGGGTGCTCCGGGTGCGGACGGGTGTCCAGGCCGAGCAGGCAGAGCACACCCTCGGCCATCACGAAGTCCACCGAGGACAGTGTGGACGTCGTGATCTGAAGGCCCTGGGCGCGCAGGCGGTCGAGCAGGGTCGTGACGGACTCGATGTCCTCGTCGGGCACGACCGCGATCCAGTCGCCGTAGGGCCGGTTCTGGCCGCCGCGGGCCAGCGGACGCCAGTCCACCCGGTACAGCCAGTCGTCCACAGTGGATCCGACCCGCTGGTTGCGGTACCAGGACGACAGGGCCGGCAGCACGCCGCCCAGTTCGACGCTGTCGATCCCGAGGGTGTCGGCCAGCGCGTCGAGGTCGTTGTGCTCAACCGCTTCCCAGAACGAGCCGTCCACACCGCTGGACCTGGCCGGCGTCACCGCGGCGGCCTTCACCGCGTCGGCAAGCCAGAAACGCTCGCGCTGGAACGGATAGGTGGGCAGGTCCGCCAGTCGGGCGTTGCGACCCTCGAACACCAGGTCCCACCGGACCGGCACGCCGCGCACCCACAGCTCGGCGGCCGAGGTCAGGAACCGCTGGAGGCTGCCTTCGTCGCGACGCAGCGAGCCGGCCTTGACCACACCCTCGTGCTCGATCACCGGGATCAGCACCGGGTGCGCGCTGGGCTCGACGAACACCCCGAAGCCCTGTTCCACCAACGTGGTCACCGCGTCGTGGAAACGAACCGGCTGCCGCAGGTTGGTGTACCAGTACTCCGCGTCCAACCCGGCGTCCTCGACCCAGTCCGCGGTCGCCGTCGAGAAGAACGGCACCTGCGGCACCAGCGGCGTGATCGACGCCAACTCGGCGATGAGCCGGTCGTGGATCGGCTCCATCAGCGGAGTGTGCGAGGCATAGGCCGCCGGCATCCGGCGCACCCGCACACCGGCCGCCTCGTACCGGGCGACGAACTCGTCGATCGCGTCCGAGTGGCCACCGACCACCGTGCTGGTGGCGCTGTTGACCACCGCGACCCACACACCCTCGCCCAGTTCGATCTCGTCGGCCGGCAGCGCGATCGTGGCCAGACCACCCAGACTGTCCATGGCATCGTTGGTCACCGTCGCGCGCACCACGCTCAACCGCGCCGCGTCCTGCAACGACAGCGCACCCGCCACACACGCGGCCGCGACCTCACCCTGCGAGGTGCCCACCACCGCGTCCGGAACCACGCCGACGGAACGCCACAACTCGGCCATCGACACCATCACGGCCCACAGCAGGGGCTGGAGGACGTCGACCCGCTCCAACAACGCGGGATCACCGTGCAGCACCTCGGTCAACGACCAGTCCACATACGGCGACAACGCCGCGTCGCACTCCGCCATCCGCGCCGCGAACACCGGCGAGGACTCCAGCAACTCCACCGCCATGCCGGCCCACTGCGCCCCCTGACCCGGGAACACGAACACGGTCCGGCCGACCGCGGTGGTGGCACCCTCGACCACACCGGCCACGGTCCGACCGGAAGCCCAGGCACGCAGCGCTTCCTCGTCGAACACCACCGCGCGGTGCTCGAACTGCGACCGCGTGGTCGCCAGCGACCAGCCGACATCGGTCAGGTCCAGACCGTCCACACGGGACGCCACGTTCTCCGCCTGCGCCCGCAACGCCTGCTCCGACCTCGCCGACAGCACCAACGGGGAGATACCCGCCGACGGCTCGGTCCCGGGCTCGTCGACGACCGGCGCCTGCTCGATGATCACGTGCGCGTTGGTGCCGCTGATGCCGAACGCGGAGACCGCCGCCCGGCGCGGACGGTCGATCGCCGGCCACGGGATCGTCTGGTCCAGCAGCCGCACCCCGCTGCCGTCCCACTCCACGTGCGGGCTGGGCTGGTCGGCGTGCAGGCTCACCGGCAGCACACCGTGCCGCATCGCCAGCACCATCTTGATCACGCCGGTGACGCCGGCCGCGGTCTGGGTGTGCCCGACGTTGGCCTTGACCGACCCGATCCACAGCGGTTCCTCGGTGTGCTCCCGGCCGTAGGTCGCGATCAGCGCGTTCGCCTCGATCGGGTCACCCAGCTTGGTGCCGGTGCCGTGCGTCTCGACGGCGTCCACATCGGACGGACGCAGCCCGGCGGAAGCCAGCGCCTGGCGGATGACCCGCTGCTGCGCGTTGCCGTTCGGCGCGGTCAGCCCGTTCGAGGCGCCGTCGGAGTTCACCGCGGAACCCCGCAGCACGGCCAGCACGGGGTGCCCCTCGCTGCGCGCCCGGGAGAGCCGTTCGAGCACGAGGACGCCGGCGCCCTCGGCCAGTCCGGTGCCGTCGGCCGCCGCCGAGAACGGCTTGCACCGGCCGTCGGCGGCCAGGCCGCGCTGGCGGCTGACCCCGAAGAACTGCGACGGCGTCGACATCACCATCGAACCGCCGGTCAGCGCCAGCTCGCACTCACCGGCGCGGATCGCCTGCGCCGCCAGGTGCAGCGCGACCAGCGACGACGAACACGCGGTGTCCAGCGAGATCGACGGGCCTTCCAGACCGAGCACGTAGGAGATCCGGCCCGAGGCCACACTGGCGACGTCACTGGTGAGCAGGTAGCCGTCGTCCACGACGTTCGAGTCCCGGTTCGGGGCGCCGTAGTGCTGGTCGCTCACGCCGATGAACACACCGGTCCGACTGCCACGCAACGACTTCGGGTCGATGCCGGTCCGTTCCAGCGCCTCCCACGACGTCTCCAGCAGCAGCCGCTGCTGCGGGTCGGTGACCAGCGCCTCGCGCGGCGACATGCCGAAGAACTCGGCGTCGAAATTCGGGCTGTCGTAGACGAAACCGCCGGCCCGCACGTAGGTGGTGCCGGGCTTGTCGGGGTTGCTGTCATAGATGGCCGACAGGTCCCAGCCCCGGTCGGTGGGGAAGCCGGACATCACGTCCGCCCCGGCGAACACCACGTCCCAGAGGTCCTCCGGGGTGCGCACGCCACCGGGCAGCCGGCAGCTCATCGCCACGATGGCGATCGGGTCCTCGTCGTCGGCCGCCACCACCGCGTCCGACGGCCGCTCGGCGACCGCCCCGAACAGCTCGGTCCGCAGGTACTGGGCGAGCGCGGTCGGCGTCGGGTTGTCGAACACCAGGGTGGCCGGCAGCCGAAGCCCGCTCGCCACGGTCATCTTGTTGCGCAGGTCGATCGAGGTCAGCGAGTCGAAGCCGAGCTCCTTGAACGCCCGGTCGGCGGTGATCGCGGCCGGGTCGGCGTGTCCGAGCACCTTGGCGGCGTGCTCCCGGACGAACTCGACCAGCGCGCGGTCGACGTCGGCGGGGGACAGGCCGGCCAGCTTGCGGCGCAGCGCCGGCTCGTCCTCGGTCGTGGCCTGTTCGACGGCCGGCGCCGCGGCCAGGTCGGCCAGCAGCGGAGACGGCCGGGACGTCGTGTAGGTGGACACGAACCGGTCCCAGTCCACGTCGGCGATCGCGATGACGGTGTCGTCGTGGTCGAGCGCCTGCTGGAGGCCGGCGATCGCGGGCTCGGGGTCGATCACCGGGATGCCGCGGCGACGCAGCACGTCCTGGAGCTCCTCGGCGATCATGCCGCCGCCGGCCCACGGACCCCATGCCACCGACAGCAGCGGCACCCCGCGTTGCCGGCCGTACTGGGCGTAGGCGTCGAGGAAGGCGTTGGACATGGCGTAGGCGGCGTGGTCGCCGACACCCCAGGTGCCGGAGATCGACGAGAACAGCACGAACGCGTCGAGGTCGTGCCCGGCAAGCAGTTCGTCCAGCAGCAGCGTGCCGGCGACCTTCGACGCGGCGACCTCGGCGACCTCGGCGGCGGTGAGCTGCTCGACGGTCCCGAGCGGGGCCAGGCCCGCCGCGTGCACCACCGATCGCACCTGGTCGCCCTGGTCGGCCAGGCCGGTCAGCACACCGGAGACGGAGTCCCGGTCCGTGATGTCACAGGCCGCGAACGTGACCCTGGCGCCCAGCTCGCCGAGTTCGGTCGCCAGCTCGGCCATTCCGTCGGCGTCGCCGCCCTTTCGGCTCAGCAGCACCAGATGTTCGGCGCCGTTGCCGGCCAGCCAGCGGGCCATGCGCACACCCAGCGCGCCGGTGCCACCGGTGATCAGCGTCGTCCCCCGCGGCCGCCACGTCCTGGCGGGGACCCGCGTGCCGATCGGGGCCGGGACCAGCCGACGGCCGTGGATTCCGTCGGCGCGAATCGCGACCTGGTCCTCCCCGGCGGTGGACGTCAGGACCGAGCGCAGTCGGCCGGCGGCCCGTTCGTCGAGGTGTTCGGGCAGGTCGACCAGACCGCCCCAGCGTGTGGGGTGCTCCAGCGCGATCACCCGGCCCAGACCCCAGAGTTGAGCCTGCGCCGGGTCGCTGATCGGGTCGGACTCGCCCGTCGTCACCGCGCCGGTGGTCGTGCACCACAGCGGGGCCTCGATGCCGGCGTCGCCAAGCGCTTGCGCCAGTGCCAGCGTCGCCGTCACGCCGAGCCGCAGCACGGGGTGTTCGGGATCGGGCCGCCGGTCCTGGGCCAGCAGCGAGAGCACACCGGTGAAGTCGGTCTCCAGGTCACGCAGTCGCTGGGCCAACTCGGCCCGGTCGGCGCCGTCGACCGTCAGCCGCACCACCTGGGCGCCGCCCAGGGCCACGGCGGAGACCTCGTCGGTCGTGCCGGCCGCGACGACGACCAGCCACTTCCCGCTCGGCTGCGTGTCGGCCGCGGACAGCGGCGTCCAGTCGACGACATACCGCCACGAGTCCGCGGTGGACTTCTGGTTGCGCCGGTCTCGCCAGACCGTCAGCGCGGCGTTCAGCGCGCCGGCGTCGACGTCGAGTTCCGCGGCGACCTCGGTCAGCTCGTCCCGTTCCACCGCCTGCCAGAACCCGCCGTCGGTGGCGCCGGCCGCGGCCGGGACACCGGATTCGAGCCAGTACCGCTCGCGCTGGAACGCGTAGGTCGGCAGATCCACCACCCGACCCGGCACCGGCCATGTGACCTGGACACCCTGCACCCACAGTTCGGCGACCGAGGTCAGGAAGCGAGCCAGCCCGCCCTTCCTGCGCCGCAGCGATCCCGCGGCGATCACGCCGTCGTGATCGATCACCGGCGCCAGCACCGGGTGGGCGCTGGACTCGACGAACACGCCGTGGCCCTGGTCGACCAGGGCCGCGATGGCCTCGCTGAACCGGACCGTCTGGCGCAGGCTGCGGTACCAGTAGCCGGCGTCCAGTTCGACGGTGTCGATCCAGTCCGCCGTCACCGTGGAGAAGAACGGGATGGTCGAGGTCCGCGGGGTGATCGGCGCGAGATCCGCGCGAACCCGACCCTCGATGCGTTCGACGTGCACGGTGTGCGAGGCGTAGTCCACCGGGATCCGCCGCACCCTGGTGCTGGTGGCCTCGTAGCGGGCCACCAGCTCGTCAAGGGCGTCGGGGTCACCGGCGACCACCGTGCTGGTGGGGCTGTTGATAGCGGCCACCCAGACCCGCTCACCCAGGTCGATCTCGTCGGCGGGCAGCGCCACCGACACCATGCCGCCCAGGCCGGCGAGGTCGTCCCGGATCGCCTGGCTGCGCAGGGCGACCACCCGCGCCGCGTCGGCCAGGCTGAGCGCACCCGTCACGGCGGCGGCGGCGATCTCGCCCTGGGAGTGACCCACCACGGCGTCCGGGAACACGCCGTAGGAGCCCCACAACTCGGCCAGCGACACCATCACGGCCCAGGTCACCGGCTGGACGATGTCCACCCGCTCCAACGCGTCACCGCGCAGGACCTCGGTCAGCGACCAGTCCACATAGGACGAAAGCGCGGCCTCGCACTCGGCCATCCGCCGGGCGAACACCGGCGCGGAGTCCAGCAGATCCACGGCCATGCCGGCCCACTGCGAGCCCTGGCCGGGGAACACGAACACCGTCTTGCCGGTGGCACGGGCGGCGCCGGTGACCGCACCCTCGCCGGCGGCCACGTCCCGCAGGCCGGCCAACAGCTGTGCGCTGTCGGCCCCGATGACCACCGCGCGGTGCTCGAACTTTGCCCGCGTCCGCGTCAGCGAGTACGCGATGTCGTTGGCGGACAAGCCATCGGCGGCGAAGTCGGCCAGCCGCGCGGCCTGGTCGGCGAGCCCCTGCGGAGTCTTCGCCGACAGGACCAGCGGGATCGCGCCCGCCGGCTCCTGTGCCGCGGGCGCCGAAACCGCGGGCCCCTGCTCCAGGACGACGTGCGCGTTGGTGCCGCTCATGCCGAACGAGGACACACCCGCCCGGCGCGGGCGAGAGGTCTCGGGCCAGTCCCGCGTCTCGGTCAGTAGCTCGACCTTGCCGGCCGTCCAGTCCACACGAGACGAGGGCTGCGACACGTGCAGGGTTGACGGCAGCACACCGTGCCGCATCGCCAGCACCATCTTGATCACACCGGCGACACCGGCGGCCGCCTGCGTGTGACCGATGTTGGACTTCAGCGATCCCAGCAGCAGCGGCTCGTCCCGGTCCTGGCCGTAGGTGGCCAGCAGCGCCTGCGCCTCGATCGGGTCACCCAGCCTGGTGCCGGTGCCGTGCGCCTCGACAGCGTCCACATCGGACGGAGTCAACCCGGCGGAAGCCAGCGCCTGGCGGATGACCCGCTGCTGCGACGGGCCGTTCGGCGCGGTCAGGCCGTTGGAGGCGCCGTCCTGGTTGATCGCGGAACCACGGACGGTGGCCAGCACCTGGTGTCCGTTGCGCTGTGCGTCGGACAGCCGCTCCAACACCAGCACGCCAACGCCTTCCGACCAGCCGGTGCCACCGGCGTCCTCGGAGAACGCCCGGCAGCGGCCATCGGCGGCCAGGCCGCCCTGCCGGCTGAACTCGACGAACAGGCCCGGCGAGGACATCACCGACACACCGCCGGCCAACGCCAGGGTGCACTCACCGGTCTGCAGCGACTGAACGGCCAGGTGCAGGGCGACCAACGACGCCGAACACGCCGTGTCCACGGTCATCGCCGGACCTTCCAGGCCCAACGTGTAGGCGATCCGGCCGGACGCGATGCTGGCCGAGGTCCCGGTGAGCAGATGCCCGTCCACACCGTCGGCGCCGTCGTGCAGCTGGGGACCGTAGGACTGGGAGATCGCGCCGACGAACACACCGCTGCGGCTGCCGCGCAATCCGGTCGGGTCGATCCCGGCCCGCTCCAGCGCCTCCCACGAACTCTCCAGCAGCAGCCGTTGCTGCGGGTCCATCGCGGTCGCCTCGCGCGGCGAGATCCCGAAGAACCCGGCGTCGAACTCGGCGGCGTCGTGGAGGAAACCGCCCTCCTCGGTGTCAGAGCCGCCGTGGCGCAGCCGGGCCAGGTCCCAGCCCCGGTCGGTCGGGAAACCCGAGATGGCGTCGACGCCGTCGGTGACCAGCCGCCACAGGTCCTCCGGCGAGGACACCCCGCCCGGCAGCCGGCAGGCCATGCCCACGATGGCGATCGGCTCCCCGAGGGCGGCCACGCTGCGCTCGACGACCTCGACCGGCGTGTCACCGGTCATGAGCTGTTCGAGATGGCCGATCAGCGCGTCCGGCGTCGGGTAGTCGTAGATCAACGAGGTCGGCAGCGACAGCCCGGACCCGGCCTGCAACAACTCCCGCAACTCCACCCCGGTGGCCGAGTCGAACCCGAGGTCGGCGAAGCTGAGCCCGGTCTCGACGGCGCCGGCGTCACGGTGCCCGAGCACGGCGGCGACACCACCCCGCACCAGGTCCACTGTGGACGCTTCCGGCCGTGCGACCGCAGCGGGGCGCCCGGTGGGGGCCTCGGTGAACCAGTAACGCTCACGCTGGAACGCGTACGTCGGCAGCTGCACGGCGAGCGCGTCCGGGAACAACGCCGTCCAGTCGATCTCGACACCGTGCGTGTGCAGCCGGGACAGCGTGGTCAGCACGCAGGCCCAGCCCGGCTCGTCCTTGCGCAGGGTCCCCACCGCGATACCGCCGGGCGGCAGCAGGGCGTCCATGTCCATAGTGATGATCCGACGCGGGCTGCTCTCCACGAACACCCCGTGACCGCTCTGGGTCAACGTGTTCACCGCGGCCGCGAACTGCACCGGCTCCCGCATGTTGCGGTACCAGTAGTCGGCGTCCAGCGTGGTGGTGTCGATGAAATCGCCGGTGACGGTCGAGCAGAACGCGATCTCGCCGCGCCGGGGCGTGATGCCGACGATGCCGTCGATCACCCGATCCTTGATGATCTCGACGTGGTGGCCGTGCGTCGCGACGTTGGAGCGAACCATCCTGGCCCGCACACCTTCGGCCTGCAACTGCTCGACCAGTGCGATCAGTTCGGACCGGGCGCCGCCGAGCACGGTCGACGACGGGCCGTTGACCGCGCCCACCCACAGGTCGTCGGTCAGCCGTGGCCGCAGCTCCTCGACGGGCAGCGCGACCGCGGCCATGCCACCCATGCCGGTGAGTTCGGTCAATGCCTTGCTGCGGTTGGCGACCACCCGGGCAGCGTCCTCAAGGGACAGTGCGCCGGCGACGTACGCGGCGGCGATTTCGCCCTGGGAGTGGCCGACGACGGCGTCGGGGTGGATGCCGAGGGACTGCCACAGCGTGGCCAGCGACACCATGACCGCGAACAGGCAGCACTGGACCACGTGGTCCTGTTCCAGAGGCAGCCCGGCCCGCAGGACCTCGGTCAGGGACCAGTCCACCCACGGCGCGAGTGCGCGCTCGCACTCCTCGATCTGGCGGGCGAACACCGGGGACTGGTCCATCAGGTCGACGGCCATGCCGGGCCACTGCGAGCCCTGGCCGGGGAAGACGAACACGATCTTTCCGGGCTCGCCGGCGGCGCCCTGGACGACACCGGCGGCCTGCTGCCCGCCGGCGAGGGCGGCCAGGCCGGTGGCCAGTCCGTCGAAGTCCTCGGCGGTGATCACCGCGCGGTGGGCCAGGTGGGTGCGGGTGGTCGCGAGGGAGAACGCGAGGTCGGCCAGATCGGTGTGCTCGCCCAGCGTGTCATGCAGCCGCTGGGCCTGCGCGCGCAACGCCTGCCGGGTGTGACCGGACAGCACAACGGGAACCGCCGTGGTGGTGGCCGGACGCGTCCGTGGCCGGTCGGTGACCGCCGGCGGTTCGGTGACCACGACGTGACAGTTGGTGCCACCGACACCGAACGAGGACACGCCGGCGGTCAGCGGCCGGTCGGGGCGCGGCCACGGCCCGGTCTGCTGGCGGACGCTCAGCGTCGACGGGACATTCGGGTTGTGGTTCGCGTAGTTCAGGCTCGCCGGCAGTTCCCGGTGGTGCACGGCCAGGATCGTCTTGAGCAGGCCGGCGATCCCGGCCGCGGCCTCGAGGTGGCCGATGTTGGTCTTGACCGAGCCGACCACCAGCGGCGCCTGCGCCGCCTCGGCCAGCGCGACGCCCTCGATGGGATCGCCGACCGGTGTGCCGGTGCCGTGCAGCTCCACGTACTGGATGTTGTCGGGCTTGAGATTGGCCGCCCGCCAGGTGGTGCTGATCAGTTCTCGCTGCGCGGGTCCGTTGGGGACGGTCAGGCCGGCGCCGCCACCGTCGTTGTTCACCGCGCTCGCCGCGAGCACACAGTAGATCCGGTCACCGTCGGCGACGGCGTCGGACAGGCGCTTGAGCAGCACCAGGCCGCCGCCCTCGCCTCGCACGAAACCGTTGGCCCGCTCGTCGAAGGTGAAGCACTGGCCATCCGGTGACAGGCCGCCGAACCGGTCGAGCGTGAGCGAGCTGACCGGGGACAGGTTCAGGTTGACCCCGCCGGCCAGCGCCACGTCGGACTCGCCCCGGCGCAGACTCTCACTGGCCAGGTGCACCGCGACCAGTGACGAGGACTGGGCGGTGTCCACCGTCATGCTCGGCCCGTGCAGTCCCAGGGTGTAGGACACGCGGTTGGCGATCACCGCTCGGTTCAGGCCGGTGAGCGTGTGGTGGGTGATCGCCGACTCGCCGCGACCGTGGGTCAGGGTCGCGTAGTCGCCGGAGGTCGCGCCGACGAACACGCCGACCGTCCGGTCCCGAAGACGCGAGCGCGCGATCCTCGCGTCTTCGAGCACCTCCCAGCTCAGTTCGAGTGCCAGCCGCTGCTGTGGGTCCATCACGGCGGCCTCCCGGGGGGAGATGCCGAACAGCGCCGGGTCGAACCGGTCCACCCCGTCGATGAACCCACCGCGTTCGGCGGTGGGGAAGCGACCCGCTGGCGAATCACCGATGGCGCTGCGTCCCTCGGTGAGCAGCTCCCAGAACCGGGAGGGGTCCGATGCTCCGGGTAGCCGGCAGGACAACCCGATGACCGCGATCTCCACCACGTCCGCTGGCATAGCACTCATGTCGTGAGTATTGGACCGCCGCCCCGCCTGACCACCGGTCCCGAGTTGTTGGTCTAGGTGAATTTCTACAAAGGTCGCGGCCGCTCAGCCCATCGCATACGTGCTGCTGACCACGGGTCCCACATAGTGGTCGAGCAGCCTCGACAGGTAGTCCGCGCCGAAGCCGATGTCGTTCCAGGCCGGCACCATGGCCCGCAGCTTCGCGGTCGAGGTGGGGTTGGTCGTCACCTTCACGTCCACCATGTTCCTGCTGGCCCGCACCCCGAGCCGGTCCTCGATGCCGTCCACGATCCGCTCGATCGGTTCCAGCACACCGGAAGCGACGTTGATCACCTCGTTGCGCACGCCCGCGTCGAGCACGCCGTCCAGCGCCTCGGTCATGTGCCGGACGTCGAGCAGGTCGCGGTAGGCGTTGCGGTGCAGGTTGACCGTGCCGCCGCGGATCTGGGTGATCAGCGACGGGATCAGCTGGTGCGGCTGCTGTCCCCGGCCCACGATGTGGCTCAGCCGCAGCGCCAGCCAGCGCGCGCCGGAGTTGGCCAGGGTGGCCTCCAGCGAGAGCTTGTGCCGGCCGTAGGCGGAGATCGGGTACACCGGCCCGCTCTCGCTACCCGAGCAGCCCTCGGCGCCGTACATCGAGTCCGAGGCGGTGGAGAAGAACACCAGGGTGCGGCCGGCCTTGCGGCAGATCCGCGCCGTGTTGTGCACCAGCTCGGCCTCACGGTCGAAGTCGGCGATCGAGGCGCTGTTGGTCCTGGTCACCCCGGCGGCGATCACGGTGGTGTCCCGGTACCGGTCGCCGAAGGCGGCACTCAGGTGGTTGGACAGGAACCCCTTGCCGATGATTTCCACGGCCACTCCCTCTCGTCAGCCGCCCACGTGGTGGGCATGGAGATCCCAGTGGGACTGACGAGCTGGCCGGACCGACGGTGACAACGCGAGTGTCGACGTGGTTTCCGTTTTGTGTCAACGAAAGCTAGAAGCACAACTAGTGAACCGGCCGGCTGTGTTGACTCAGGTGCAGTCCGAGCGTACGGACAGGCCGGCGCTGTCGGCGAACACCGCGATCTGGACCCTGTTGTGCAGCCCCAACTTCACCAGCAGTCGGGACACGTGCACCTTGACCATGGCGACGCTGATGGACAGTTCCCGGCCGATCTCCGGATTGGACATGCCCTCGCCGATGAGCCGGGCGACCTCCAGCTCCCGCCCGCACAGGTCGCGGGCCAGGTCGCCGGCCCGGTCCCGGCGGGCGTCCACCGTGTCGAGCACCATGGTGACCAGGCTGCGGACCACCGGCTGGCACAGCACGACCTCGCCGGTCGCCGCCGCGAGCACCGCCGGCACCAGGTCGGCCGGCGCGGTGTCCTTGAGCAGGACCCCGCTCACGCCCACCCGCAGCGCCTCGACCACGTCCTGCTCGGCCAGCTCGGTGGCCAGGATGACCGCCTTCGGGGCCGACTCGCCCTCGGTGATCCGGTCCAGGCCGGGAGCCAGGGCGTCCAGCAGCACCACGTCCGGCCGGTGCGCGGCGACCGCGTCGGCCAGCAGCGTGCCGTCGGCCGCCTCCGCGATCACGCCGAACCGGTCGTCCGCACCCAGGATCGTGGTCAGGTAGGCGCGGACCAGCGGATCACTGTCGACGACGAGGACGGAGACCCTGGCTCGGCTGGCTGGTTCGCGCATGTCGCGGACGGTAGCGGCTTACCCTTGCCTTACGAATCGGACGAAGGTCGAGACCTGGGGCTCCTTACGTCCAAGATCATCCCGGTTGTGACTCGAGTCACCGACAGTGAGCGATGGGGCACAATCCGCGAGACGTGCCCCCTGCCGGGCGCGGTTGACGGCTAGCATGACTTGCCGTGACCCGTGTGAAGGCAGGCGCACCCAGCCCCAGACCGGGTCCGGACCACCCGAGCATGCTGCCGGCCAGGCTGAGCGGCGACTGGACCGATGACGACCCCGGCAAGCGCTCGGCCCGGGACTGGGCCGTCGACGTGCTCTGCGTGCTGGTGTCCATGGTCATCGGCGCCTTCACGCTGCTGATCTCCCCGATCGACGACCCGTTCACCCCGATCTGGGATGTCAGCGTCGTGATCGGCCTGCTCGCGTCGCTGTCGCTGATGGTGCGCCGCGAGTTCGCGGTCACCCTGACCGTGGTCCTGGGGGTGCTGTCGTCGGTGTTCATGACCGCCGGCGGGGCCACCGTGATCGCGCTGTTCACCACCGCGGTGCACCGCAAGACCGGGCAGGTCGTCATGCTGACGGGGCTGGCGATCGCGTCCACCCTCATCCAGTACCAGGCGCAGCCGGTGGATCCGGGCACGGCGCAGTCCTACTGGATCGCGGTTGTCATCGACTCGCTGTTGCTGGTGCTGGCCGTCGGGTGGGGGATGGCGGTGCGCGCCCGCCGGCAGCTGGTGGTCTCGCTGGCCGAACGCGCGCACCGGGCCGAGACCGAGCAGGAACTGAGGGTCGGTCGGGCTCGGCTGCGGGAGCGGGAGCGGATCGCCCGGGAGATGCACGACGTGCTCGCGCACCGGCTGTCGCTGCTGAGCATGCACGCGGGTGCGCTGGAGTTCCGGCCGGACATGCCGGAGGAACAGCTCAGCAAGGCGGCCGGCATCATCAGGGCCACCGCCCACCAGTCGCTGCTCGACCTGCGCGAAGTGATCTACGTCCTGCGCGAGCCCGACGGCGGCGGGGACCTCCAGCTGCCCAAGATCACCCTGGACGATCTGGCGACCCTGGTCGAGGAGACCAGGCAGACCGGCATCACCGTCGTCTACGAGTCGCGGGTCGAGTCGGCCGAGGAGGTGCCGGCGCCGCTGTGCCGCAACATCTACCGCGTCATGCAGGAGGGGCTGACCAACGCCCGCAAGCACGCGCCGGCCTCGACGGTGCGCGTCGAGCTGTGGGGCGGTCGCGAGGCCGGCCTCACCATGGAGCTGCGCAATCCGCTCCTGGCCGTGCCGGCGCCGGGCCAGCCGGCGGCGCGGGTGCCCGGCTCCGGTTACGGGCTGGCCGGGCTCGCCGAGCGGGTCGCACTGGCCGGCGGGCGGTTCGAGCACGGCCGGACCATCAGCGGCGAGTACCGGCTGTGGGCCTGGCTACCCTGGCCCCATGAGTGAGCTGAGCACCACCCCGATCCGCCTGCTGATCGTGGACGACGACCCGCTGGTCCGGGGTGGCCTGCAGGCCATGCTCGGGGGCGCTGCCGAGTTGGAGATCCTCGGCGAGGCGACCAACGGGGTCGAGGCGCTCCAGGCGGTCGAGGAGCTCGACCCGGACGTGGTGCTGATGGACATCAGGATGCCGCAGATGGACGGCCTGACCGCGACCCAGCGACTGCGCGCCAAGTCCGACCGGCCCGAGATCATCATCCTCACCACGCTGGACACCGACGACAACGTGCTGCGCGCGCTCCGCGCCGGCGCCAGCGGCTTCCTGCTCAAGCTCACCCCGCCGGCCGAGATCGTGGCGGCGATCCACCGGGTGGCCGCCGGCGAGCCGATCCTGTCGCCCACGGTCACCCGCAAGCTGATCGACCACATCTCCGACGACGGCGGGCCCAGCCGCCAGCAGGAGGCCCGCGACCACCTCGCCCAGCTCTCCACCCGGGAGAAGGAGGTGGCCAAGGCGATCGGCGAGGGCAAGACCAACGCCCAGATCGCCCAGGAGCTGTACATGAGCGTGCCCACCGTCAAGGCGCACATCACGCGGATGCTGACCAAGCTCGACCTGAACAACCGGGTCCAGATCGCGCTGCTGGCCCACGACGCGATCGACTGAACGGGTAGCCCGCCGCGCTAGGGGACTACGACCAAAGTCGGTGATCACGACCTACCAAAGGCGCATGGCGCTGTGCCAACGCCCACTGTGACACTCCCGGCCGGGTCAGCAGACTTGTCGCCATGACGGGAACTGATCCGGTCGGAGGCATCAGCCGTGCCGAATACATCGGCACCACCTCCGGGTATCTCAAGTCCACCACCAGGGTGGACTATGCCAAGGCCATGATCAACCAGAAGGTGCTGTTCCCGCACCGTGGCACCGCGATCCTGCACAGCGATCGGCTGGTGCTGATGGACTGGACGGTCAACAGCGACGTGACGCTGTACCCGAGCCAGATCGACAGCATCAGCAACGAGTTCACCCAGCACTACGACCGCATCATCGGCGGTGGCGTGAAGAAGTTCGGCGCGCCCATCATCCTTCGCCAGACCAACGGCGAGGAGGTCTACCTCCTGCTGAACTACCGGTGGTTCTGGGAGCGAACCGACAACGAGCGGTGGTTCGCCATGCTCACCGACTGGCACCGGGCCGTGCGCAACGCCCGCTACGGCTCGCACTGACTCGGTCGGCGCTCGCACCGCCCTTCGCCGCCGAAGGCTTTCACTGACTAGGGGTAATACTGTGGAAAACTGGCGTTCAATTGTCGCTCTTGTCCTCGCTGCCGGATTCGCGCTGGTGCTGCTGCGTCTGCTGCTGGCCATGCTCAACGTGGTCTCCTCGACGGCCAAGACGACCAAGGGCGGCCCGTACAACCGGCTGCTGGGCTTCGTTCACCTTTTCAACCTGGTCGGACTCGCCGGGGTCGTGTACGCCCAGTTGCTGTTCAACCAGCAGCCTCCGCAGATTCCGATGGACATCGTCGGCGTCGCGTGCCTGGTGATCGGCCTGACGTGGTCCAGCATCCTGGAGAGGAAGGCCAAGCGGCTGACCCGTCGGGTCGCATGAGGGGTCCGTCCCCGTCTCGCCCGCGGTCGACGACACCGCGCACATCCGCCGAGCCCGATGCCAATCGGGCTCGGCGGATTTCGTGTTCACCGGCCACGCGCGGGGTGGGGTCGCCACGCGCCTCGCCGGCCGCGCCTCGTGGTGGCCGGGTGGTCCAACCGGGAAATCGCGACCGACTCGGTGACGCGACGGGCGATCGAAAAACATCTTAAGGAGATTTATAGAAATCGCCTGTTGATCGCCTTTGGGGCCACGAAGACGTCACACTAGGGGTGTGGCAATAGGGGTTGGTTACGGCGGGGGAAGTGCATAGACTCGTTTATATGACAGCTTGCCGTATCTGCGGCGGTGACCTCGTGGAGTTCTACGATTTCGGGCGCCAGCCGCTGTCTGACGCATTCCACAAGCCGGACCAATTCCAGGACGAGTTCTTCTACCGCCTCGCGGTCGGGCTGTGCACCGACTGCACGATGGTGCAGCTCATGGAGGAAGTGCCTCGGGACAAGATGTTCCACGAGGACTACCCGTACTACTCCTCGGGCTCCGCGGTCATGCGCAAGCACTTCGAGTTGACCGCGCGCCGTTTCATCGAGACCGAGCTGACCGGTCCCGCCCCGTTCGCGGTGGAGATCGGCAGCAACGACGGCATCATGCTCAAGACCATCGCCGACGCCGGCATCAAGCACCTGGGCGTCGAGCCGTCGGGCGGTGTCGCCGAGCTCTCCCGGAGCAAGGGCGTCCGGGTGCTCAACGAGTTCTTCCAGGAGTCCACCGCCGTCGAGATCGCCGCGACCGACGGTCAGGCCGACGTGATCTTCTCGGCCAACACGATCTGCCACATCCCCTACCTGGACTCGATCTTCAAGGGTGTGGACGCGCTGCTCAAGCCGAACGGCGTGTTCGTGTTCGAGGACCCCTACCTGGGTGAGATCGTCCGCCGCACCTCCTTCGACCAGATCTACGACGAGCACTACTACTTCTTCACCGCCCGCTCGGTGCAGTCCATGGCCCGTCGCTACGGCTTCGACCTGGTCGACGTCGAGCGCCTGCCGGTGCACGGCGGCGAGACCCGCTACACCATCGCCCGCCAGGGCGCGCGCCCGGCCTCCGCCGCGGTGGCCGAGATGATCGCCGAGGAGAACGAGCGCGGGCTGGCCACGCTGCCCACGCTGGAAGGCTTCGGCGAGAACGTCACCAAGATCAAGGATGACCTGGTCGCGCTGCTGACCAAGCTGCGCGCCGAGGGCAAGACGGTGGCCGCCTACGGCGCGACCGCCAAGAGCGCGACCGTGGCCAACCTGTGCGGTCTGAGCTCCGAGCTGGTGTCCTACGTCTGCGACACCACCCCGCAGAAGCAGAACCGGGTCTCCCCGGGCACCCACATCCCGGTCCGCCCGGCCGAGGCGTTCCACGAGGACACGCCGGACTACGCCCTGCTGTTCGCCTGGAACCACGCTGAGGAGATCATGGCGAAGGAGAAGCAGTTCCGCGACGGCGGTGGCAAGTGGATCCTGTATGTCCCCGAGGTGCACGTGGTCTGACCGACCCACACGCGAAATAGCGTCACGCCCCCTCCGGCGTGACGCTATTTTTTGCGCTGGCCACGGGCTCACAGCACGTTGATGACCTGCCCGAACGCGTCCATCCACTGCTCGTTCACCGTGGTGTAGCTGATGCCGTACACCTCGCGGGTGCGGTGCAGCTTCTCGGCGATCTGGCGCACGGTGCCCACGCCGACCACGGGGATGTCCAGCAGCTGCTGGTCGTCGAGTTCGGGGCCGAACCGGCGCAGCTGGTCCACGGCCGACGCCGGGTGGGCGGTGATGATGGTGGCCTTGGACAGCAGGTTGAACTCCAGCTGGTCGGCCCGCTGGCCGGCGGCCTGGCGGACGAACGCGACCCGCTCGGCCATCTGCTCGGCGGTGGCCACCACCATCCGCCCGTGCCTGGCCTGGAACTGGGCGCCGACGAAGCTGACGATCTCCGCCTGGCGGGCGGCCAGCCGCAGCACCCGGTCACCGTGCCCGCCCACCATCAGCGGCGGCCGCGGCGACTGCGCCGGCTTGGCGTGGTCGGGGTCGGTGAGCAGCTGGTCCAGCCGGGTGACGGTCTCGGCCAGCCGGTCCACCCGGCTGCCCGGGGAGCCGAACGGCACGCCGGCGCGGGTGTGCTCCCACTCCACGTACCCGGTGCCCAGGCCCACCTCCAGCCGGCCCTCCACGAACTGGTCCAGCGTGGCGATGTCCCTGGCCAGTAGCGCGCTGTTGTGGAAGCTGGCGTTGAGCACGTAGGTGCCCACCCGGGGCCGCTGGGTGGCCTCGGCGGCCAGCACCACCGAGGGGAACGGCGAAGTCAGGTTGAGGTGGTCCGGTGCGAGGATGACGTCGTAGCCCAGGTCCTCCGCCCGGCGGCATTTGTTCACCCATTCCGACCGTGAACATCCCTCCGAGATCAGCACTACCCCGAATCGAAACGGCCGTTCTGACGTCATGTTCTGGCCTCCTGCGTCTGATGTGAAAGAGGTGTCGCCGGGGCTCATATGCCGGCCCGAACACTGTTGTTTTGGGGGCGAAAGGGGAGTCGACAAACAGGTCATGGCGGCGCCGCGACCGGCGCCGCTCGGTGACACCTATGAGCAGCTTTTCACGTTCTTTGAAAGCTGGGAGATGGGTGGCGTCACTTCCCCTGGCTGTTCATCAGTGATTCCACGAAGTCGGCGGCCCGCGCCGCCCCGCCCGCCGCGGCGATGTGCTCCCGCATAGCCTGGGCGGCTCGCTGGAAGCTGGCGTCCCCGGCGACCCGCGTGACCTGCTCGACCAACTCCTCGGCGCCGGTGGTCTCGCGGTCCACCACCACGCCCAGTCCGAGTTCGGCCACCCTGGCCGCGTTCACCCGCTGTTCGGCGTGGTGCGGCACGCAGACCAGCGGCACCCCGATGCTCAGGGCCTCCATGACGCTGCCCATGCCCGAGTGCGTGACGAAGACCTCGGCGTGCCGCAGCACCGCGGGGTGCTTGACCCACTGCCGCGCCTCGACATTGGGCGGCAGCGGGCCGAGCTCGTCGGGGTGCAGGGAGCTGCCCAGCGTCATCACGACGTGCCACGGCGTGTCGGCGAAAGCCTTGGCGCAGCTGGTGAAGAACTCGGCCCGGCCGGGGCTGGGGGAGGTGCCCAGGGAGATCAGCGCGACCGGGGCGCCCTCGGCGGGCGGCTGCCAGTCGTCGTCCGAGTCCTGCCCGGTCAGCATCGGTCCGACGAAGCAGTGCTCCGGTCCGAAGGTCTCGCCGCTGACCTGGAACTCGCGGGGCATATAGACCAGGTTCGGTCCGTTGTCGCCGCCGAAGCCCTCGATGTCCACATGGGACAGTCCAAGGCCGTCGATGATCTCGCCCTGCCGCTCGAAGAACTTCCCGAGCGCCACCATGTCGCCGGGCGGGAGCTGGTCGGCACCCCGCTGCGAGTCCTGCGCCTGGTTGAGCGAGAACGCCGTGTTGGACACGAACACCGGGCTGCTCTGCACGCTGGTTCGCCCCCAGTGGCGGGCCAGGATCCGGGCGGTCTCGGTGGCGGCCACGTCGTGCACGAACAGGTCGGGCACGTCGCCGGTGAACCGCTCGAGCGCGGTCGGCAGCGGGGAGAGCGCCTCGCTCATGAAGGCCATGGCCTGCCCGCTGACGTTCTCGGGAATCCCCTCCTGCCAGGGGAAGGTCGACTCGTAGCGCAGCAGGTCGGCCCCGGTGGCCTTGATCAGGTCGGCGAACCGGTCGGCGGCCGCGTAGGTCACGCGGTGACCCCGGCGCACCAGAGCCTCGACGACGGGCAGGGTCGGCGCCAGGTGCGCGTATGCCGGGAAGCTGAAGAACGCGATGTGTCCAGTCATCCGGTGCGTCGTCCTCATCGGTGCGGTCGGTTCGGTGGCCTCGCCCGCGATGGTGGGTGAGGCGTTCGTCCCGGCGACGCCGGCTACCAGGGCGGAACTGGCAAAACCCTCACACTCCGCTGTGCTCGCGCGGGGCAGCGGTCACTGGCCTGGCTACCGTCCGCGCCATGAAGGCACGCAAACTCGCGATCGACGGCGCCATCGAGTTCACGCCGACGGTCTTTCCCGACAAACGGGGTCTGTTCGCCTCGCCGTTGCAGGAGCCGGCCTTCTCCGAGGCCGTGGGGGCGCCCTTCCCGTTGTCCAGGACGATCCACAGCACCTCGCACCGCGGTGTCATGCGGGGCATCCACTTCACCACGACCCCGCCGGGATGCGCCAAGTACGTCCACGTCGCGCGCGGCCGGGCGCTGGATTTCGTGGTGGACACCAGGGTGGGCTCGCCGACCTTCGGCCAGTGGGACAGCGTCGAGCTGGACGAGCTGTCCTTCCGGGCGGTGTACCTGGCGCCGGGTCTCGGCCACGCGTTCGTGTCGCTGGAGGACAACACCATCATGTCCTACCTGTGCTCGGCGCGGTACGTGCCCAGCGAGGAGCTGTCGATCGACATGCTGGACCCGGCGGTCGGGCTGCCGCTGCCCGACGGCATCGAAGCGATCCGCTCCGACCGGGACACCGCGGCGCCGACCCTGGCCGACGCGCTTGCCCAGGGCCTGCTGCCCGACTACGAGTACTGCCAACGGCATTTCCCGATGCCCTGACCATGATCGTCAGTAGGTCCTAGTGGTACCACCAGGATCAGCGCATCGATCCGCTGTGGACACCGGATGCGGGAATACCGTGGCCGCGATCAGATCCCACCGCAAGAGGAGTCTCCCATGACGGATGGCGCCATGGCTCCAGGGTTGAGCGGATCAGCGAGCGATCCTGAGATGCACGTCCGTACCGTCGAGTCGGCGCGGTTCGTCGGGGGACAGGTCCCGGACCTAGCCGAGTTCGACCAGTGGTACGACGAGTGCGGCAAGCAGAACTACACCGAAGTCGAACGGGTGCCGCTGGAGGACCTGGCCGGCTGGCGGACCGATCCGGTCACCGGCAACATCGGCCACCACAGCGGCAAGTTCTTCACCGTGCAGGGCCTGGACGTGCGGCTGCCCGGCGCGGCCGTGCCGGCCTGGACCCAGCCGATCATCAACCAGCCCGAGGTCGGCATCCTGGGCATCCTGGTCAAGGAGTTCGACGGGGTGCTGCACTGCCTGATGCAGGCCAAGGTCGAGCCGGGCAACGCCAACGGCGTGCAGCTCTCGCCGACCGTGCAGGCCACCAGGAGCAACTACACCGGTGTGCACAAGGGCAAGGCCGTGCCCTACCTGGAGTACTTCCGGGACCGTGACCGTCCACATCGGATGATCGCCGACGTGCGGCAGTCCGAGCAGGGCGCGTGGTTCCACCGCAAGCGCAACCGCAACATGATCATCGAGGTGTTCGAGCCCGTCGAGGTGCTCGACGGCTTCTGCTGGCTGACCATCGGCCAGGTGCACGAGCTGCTCCAGGTCGAAGACCTGATCAACATGGACGCGCGGACCGTGTTGGCCTGCCTGCCCTTCGCCGGCGCGCAGCCGGCCGACACCACCTCGGGCCTCGACGGGTTCCGGGCCGCCCTGATGCGTTCCTGCGAGGGCGGCCGGGGCAGCCGGCACAGCATGGGCGACATCCTGGCCTGGATCACCGACGCGCGCACCCAGTACGACGACGTGCACGCGACCATGATCCCGCTGGACCAGGTCCGGGGCTGGCGGCGCAACCCGGAGGCCATCTGGCACGAGACCGGCGCGTTCTTCCGGGTCATCGGGGTGAACGTGCGGGCCGGCGGCCGCGAGGTCGGGCAGTGGATGCAGCCGATGATCGAGCCGCTGGGCATCGGGCTGGTCGCCGTGCTGGTCAAGCGGATCGACGGCGTGCTGCACGTGCTCATGCACGCCAGGGTCGAGGCCGGCTACCTCGACGTGATCGAACTGGGTCCGACGGTGCAGTGCACCCCGGAGAACTACGACCACCTCACGCCCGCCGCCCGGCCGCCGTTCCTGGACGAGGTGCTGGCCACGAGCCCGGACCAGATCCGCTACGACACGGTGCTGTCGGAGGAGGGGGGCCGGTTCTACCACGCCCGCAACCGGTACCTGGTCGTCGAGACCAACCGCGACGTGCCGCTCCAGCAGTACCCGGACTACCGGTGGATGACGCTGTCGCAGCTGGGAGAGCTGTTGCGGCACAGCCACTACGTCAACATCCAGGCCCGCAGCCTGATCGCCTGCCTGCACAGCCTGTGGAGCAAGCAGGCGGTCCTCGCCTGACCCGGGGAGTTCGTCCCGTCCAGACAAAGGTGCCGTCCCAGTGGTGGGACGGCACCTTTTCGCTGTGGGGACAGACTCCCCGGTTCAGCGGTGCTGCTCAGCCAGCCGCAGCAGCGTCGGCACGGCGTCGTTGGGGCTGGGCGTGTCCTGGATCTCCTGCTGGAGCCGGCGGGCGCCGTCGGCGAACACCGGCTCGGTGAGCAGCCGCGACACGCCGTCCCGGATCTGCTCGGCGGTCGCGGTGGTGGAGTGCGTGTAGAGCCCGGCCTTGACGCTCTCCATGGCCTCGGCGAACGCGAACAGGTCACTGTCCTTGTTGGGCAGCATGTACTGCGGCACGCCGTGCAGCGCCGCGGTCATCCGGCTGCCGGTGCCGACGTGGTTGATGATCGCCGAACTGCCGGGCAGCACGGTGTTGAGCGGCACGAAGCCGACCAGCCGCGTGTTCGGGGGCACACTCGACTCGTCGACCTCGTTCGGGTCCAGCGTCGCGATGATCTCCGCGTCGAGGTCGCCGAGGGCCGCCATGATGTCCTGGACCGGCAGGTACAGCGAGTCGCCCCGGTAGGACAGACCGGTGGTGAGCAGCACCCTGGGCCGCTCGGGCGGGCGGGCCACCCAGGACGGGGCGATCGAGGGCCCGTGGAAGGGGGTGAACCGCACCGGCTCCCGGTGCGAGGCCAACGGCAGCTGGAGGCTGGCCGGCACCAGGTCGGTGCTCCACTGCCCGGTGACCAGGTCCTCGTGGTACTCACGCCCGTAGCCGCCGACGGCGCGGCTCAGCCAGTCCCGCAGCGGGTCGATATCGGCCCGGTCCGGACTTTCCCCTTGCAGTGTGAGGAAAGTGGTCCGCATCGTGTCGTAGACGTCCACCGACCACACCAGCCGGGTGTGCGGGATGCCCAGGACGTGGCCGGCGATCGCGCCGCCGATGGTCAGCTGGTCCCAGACGATCAGGTCCGGCCGCCAGTCGCGGCAGAACTCGATCAGGTCGGCGACGAACCCCTCGCTGGAGTAGATCTCCCACGCCATCCGCATCATGTCCCACTTGGACAGCGTCTCGTCCCAGTCGGTCTGGTGCGGCAGCGCCCGGGACCAGTTGGACAACTCGCTGTCGAATCCGCCCTCGCGCTGGAACCTGCGCACGGTCTCGTGCATGTCGTGGTCCTCGCCGACACCGACCGCGGTCAACCCGGTCCGGCTGATCGCCGGCCCCATGCCGGGGTTGCTGGCGACCCGGACCTCGTGGCCCGCTGTGGTCATCGCCCACGCCAGCGGCGCCTGCACGTACAGGTGGGAGTTCTCCGACAGGACAACGAACAGTACCCGCACGCCCATTCCTCCTTATACGAAAAGGTCGGCCCGACACGCCGGTCGGGCCGACCTCGTTGTCCGACCGGTCAGAGGGTGCGCAGGACCTCGCGCAGGGCGTCGATGACCTTGTCCTGGGTGTCCTCGTCCAGCGACGCGTACATCGGCAGCGAGAAGATCTCGTCGGCGAGCTTCTCGGTCACCGGCAGCGACCCCTTCTCGTAGCCCAGCTTGGCGAAGCCGGTCATGGTGTGGCACGGCCAGCGGTAGCTGACGTTGAGCTGGATGTCGTAGCCCAGCAGGCGCTCCAGGATCTGCTCGCGCTTGGGGTGGCGGGCCACGTAGAGGTAGTACACGTGGTCGTTGCCCTCGGTGATCTTCGGCAGCACCAGGTCGGTGTCGGCCAGGGCCTCGTAGTAGCGGGCGGCCACCCGGCGGCGGGCGGCCAGGTAGCCGTCGAACCGGGTCAGCTTGCGGCGCAGGATCTCGGCGTGCACCGCGTCCAGGCGGCTGTTGTGGCCCGGGGTCTCGACGACGTAGTACTGCTTCTCCATGCCGTAGTAGCGAATCCGGCGCAGGCTGGCCGCGACCTCGTCGTCGTTGGTGATGGTGGCGCCGCCGTCGCCGTAGGCGCCGAGGACCTTGGTGGGGTAGAAGGAGAACGCCGCGGCCTTGCCGGTGGTGCCGGCCAGCACGCCGTTCTGCCTGGCGCCGTGCGACTGCGCGCAGTCCTCGAAGATGGTCAGGTTGTGCTTGGCCGCCAGAGCCTTGAGCGGCTCCAGGTTCACGCACTGGCCGTACAGGTGCACCGGCACGATGCAGGTGGTGCGCTCGGTGATCGCCGCCTCGACCAGGTCGGTGTTCATCAGGTAGTCGTCGGGGTTGATGTCGACGAACACCGGGATGGCGCCGATCTGGTCGATGGCGATGACCGTGGGCGCGGCGGTGTTGGACACCGTGATCACCTCGTCGCCCGGCTTGACGCCGATGGCGCGCAGGCCGAGCACGATGGCGTTGGTGCCGTTGTCGTTGCTGACGCAGTGCTTCACGCCGTGGTAGGCGGCGTACTCCTCCTCGAAGCCCTGCACGCTGGGGCCGAACACGAGCTGGCCGGACCGGAAGACGGTGTCCACCGCGTCCAGGATGTCCTCGCGCTCGTTCTCGTACTCCTGCTTGTAGTCCCAGACGAGGGTGGTCATCGCCGTGCTACCTCCTGTTGGTTGAACAGTGCTTCCATGCGGTCGGCGGCCTCGAGGGTTCCCGGCCGACGCACGTGTTCACTCATCACGCGCGCGTTCGCCGCGATCGAGGAGTCCGCCAGCACGGCAAGTGCCTCGTCCCGCACCAGTTCCGCCGTCAGGTCCCGGTCCAGGATCTGACGGCCCACGCCGAGTCCGACGACCTGGTGGCCGGCGATCTCGGTGTCGTCCTCGCCGGTCACCACGAGCAGCGGCACGCCCCAATGCAGCCCCTGCATCACGCTGCCGACACCGCCCTGGTTGATGAACAGGCTGGCGTGACGCAGCACCGCGTGCTGGTCGAGCCAACGGTGAACCTCCACATTGGACGGAATGGGTTCGAGCGCGGTCGGGTCACCGTCCCGACCGATGGTCATGACCACCTGCCACGGCTGGTCGCGCACGGCCTCGATTAGCTGGCGCAACACCTCCGGCCGCTTGTTCGTCGTGGTGCCCAACGAGATCAGCACCACCGGACGCCCGTCGGCCGGCGTCCAGGTCCCGGTGAACTCGCTGGCCCTGATGCCGGGGCCGGCGAACACGACGGAGTCGTCGAACTCCTCGGCCCGGATCTGGAAGGCGCGGGGCACGAAGGCGACGCTGAGCGCACCGTCGCCCGGCACTGGCGCCTCGTGCTCGACGACCAGGTCGGCGGCGCCGGCCCGGTCGATGAGCTCGTCGATTCGGCGTTCCAGCGCGAGGAAGTCGTTCTGTCCCGGTTCGGCGGCCTCGGCTGGCCGCGCGGACTCCGCCACCCGGTCGAGCGGAACCGTGGCGCTGCCGGCGAAGCCGGCGTAAAGCCGCACCAGCGGCACGCCGAACCGGCGGGCACAGATCCGGGCGGTGTCGGAGACCAGCACGTCGTAAGCGATCAGGTCCGGCGGATTGTCCGCCAGCCGGGCCAGCGCGGCCGGCAGCGGCGCGAAGCTCTCGTCGGTCAGGGCCAGCATCGCGTCGTGTGCCCTCAGCGGCATCGGGTACTGGTCGACGCCGGACTTGTGCGCCACCACCGTCGCACCCGTCTCGGCCACCAGGTCGGCGTACTGCTCGCCGACGAAGTAGGTGACCAGGTGACCGCGCCGCACCAGTTCAGCGACCAGCCCCAGCGTGGGCTTGACATGCCCGTACAGCGTCAGCCCGAACAGGGCCAGGTGTTTGCGGTTCATCGGGACTTCAATCGTTGGGAGCTCTGGACTCCGAGTCGTCTGTTCCTTCAGTGGCCAGATGCTGGCAGCGGCTGACGCGCGATCCGCGATCCGCCGGCCGGTGACTGAGGAAATCGCTAGATGTGCCCCTGGCGAGGGGCGATGGCGGCCGGCGGCGACTGTAGGGAGTGTCCTACATCAGTCCTGTTACCCCAGTGGGATTCGGCGGCGCGCGTGGCCACCATGTCGTCGGCGTATACCCACATGCCAGGGAGCGGAGCGCGCATGAAGGTTGTCGGTAACGGGTTTCTTGCACGCCATCTCTCGATGGCGTTCGGCGACAGGTTCCCGGATGTCACCGCCATCGCGGTCGGCGTGTCCAGCACCGTGAACGGCACGGTCGAGGAGTTCGACCGCGAGGCCGCCGCGGTGTACGAGGTGCTGCGGGACTGCCGGGAGACCGGCCGGACCGCGCTGTACTTCTCCACCGCGTCGGCGGGCATGTACGGCGCCCCGGACTCTCCGGGCACCGAGGACGGCCCGGTTTTCCCGCAGACCATCTACGGTCGGCACAAGCTGGCCATCGAGGCGGCCATCGAGGTGTCCGGAGTGGACTGGCTCGTGCTGCGGCTGAGCCACCTCGTCGGTGACTGGCAGCCGCCGCACCAGCTGCTGCCGTTCCTGGTGTCGATGGTGAAGTCGGGTGAGGTCACGGTGTTTCGCAACTCGCACCGGGACCTGGTCGACGTCCGGCACTCCATCGAGGTCATCGACACGCTGCTGACCAACAACGTGCGCCGCACGATCGTCAACATGGCATCCGGCGTTCCGGAGCCGATCGAGCGGATCGTGCGCGGCATCGAGGCGCGGCTGGGCGTGGAGACGACCTGGAAGGTGGTGGACCGGCCGTCGGACACCACGGTGGTGTCCACGGAGAAGATGCGGCAGCTGGTGCCGGCCGCGAACAACTTCGGCTTCGGGCCGCGCTATCTCGACGAGCTGCTCGACCGCTATGTCGGGCCGGCAGCGGACAAGCGCACAGACGGCCCGACCCCGGAGGTCGCACGGGCGCGGTCGTGACGAGGGCGGCGGGCCGGTCGCGGCCGGTGGCGGTACTGCACCGGACGGGCCAGCACGCCGCTCTCCTCGCAACGCTCCGGGAAGTAGCGGTGCGGGGTGCTGCGACCGATGCTCGCCTCCTCGGCACGCGGGCGCGAGATGGGCTGAGCACGCTGAACGCGGCGTCCGTGATCGCCTTGCGACTACGTGACTCCGGCACCGGCCTGATGGGCATGTGAACGCCGTAACGGGGACACTGTCTTCCAAAAGTGGGACGTTGATGTACCATTATGGCATCTTCGCCACTCGTTGAAGGAGAACCCCGAGATGGCACCACCCAGTCCTCCCACCCAGCGGTGGCAGAACCTGCGAGACCTGTTGGCGTTCATCCGTCCGCACCGTCGCAAGCTGCTGCTGGGTTTCCTGTTCGGCTTCGGCACGACGGTCACCTCGCTGGTCACCCCGATGGCCACCAAGTGGGTGATCGACGGGCTCGGCAGCAGCAGCGCGCTCGGCACCGCGGTGGCCGTGCTCGCGGTGCTGCTGGTGCTGGGCGCGGTGTTCGCGGTGTTGCAGTGGATCCTGCTCGGCACGATGGCCGAGCAGATCGTCTACGAGGCCCGGACCAAGATGGTCCGCCAGCTGTTCCGCGCCAAGGTGGGCGAGCTGACCCGGCGGCCCAGCGGTGAGCTGGTGGCCAGCGTCACCTCGGACACCACACTGCTGCGGCAGGCGGCCTCCACCAGCGTGGTCGACCTGATCAACGGCGTGATCTCGCTGATCGGCGCGCTGGTGCTGATGGCCACCCTGGACTGGGTGCTGCTGCTGATCACGGCCGGTGTGATCGCCGTCGTCGGGGTGGCCATCGCGGTGCTGTCGCCGAAGATGGCTCAGGCGCAGAAGCGGGCCCAGGACGCCATCGGCCGGCTCGGCGGCTCCCTCGACGGCGCGCTGCGGGCGATCCGCACCGTCAAGTCCAGCCGGGCCGAGAACCGGGAAAGCGGTCGGATCCTCGCCGAGGCCGGCGATTCTCGGGACGAGGCGGTGCACGCGGTCAAGATCGAGGCCACCACGATCACCGTGGCCAACGTCGGGATGCGGTTCGCGATCATGGTGGTCCTCGCGCTCGGCGCGTTGCGGGTCGGCGCGGGCGAGCTCACGGTGAGCGCCCTGGTCGCCTTCCTGCTCTATGCCTTCCAGCTCTCCGAACCCGTCGGCGCGGTGACCACCACGATCAGCCAGCTCCAGTCCGGGTTCGCGGCCGCGGCCCGGATCCGTGAGGTGACCTCGCTGCAGGCCGAGGTGCCCGACACCCCCACCGCCACCGACCCGGTGTCCGCCGGCGCGGGGGGCGGCCACGTGTTGGCCTTCCGGAACGTCACCGCCCGCTACGCACCCGGTTCCGATCCGGTGCTGACCGACGTGAGCGTGGACATAGCCCGGACCGGACACACCGCGATAGTGGGACCGTCGGGCGCCGGCAAGACCACGATGTTCTCGCTCATGCTCAAGTTCCTGCATCCCGACGGCGGCGACCTGCTGCTCGACGGCGTCCCGTTCAGCCAACTGTCCATTGAGGACGTTCGCAAGCGGATCGTCTACGTGGAACAGGACGCGCCGCTGCTGCCCGGCACGATGCGAGAGAACCTGCGCTACACCCACCCCGACGCCGACGAGGACGCGCTGTGGGCGGCGCTGCGCACGGTGCGGATGGAGGAGCGGGTCCGCGCCATGCCGGACGGGCTGGACTCCCGGGTGTTCGGCACCGCCGTCTCCGGCGGCGAGCGCCAGCGCATCGCGCTGGCCCGTGCCCTGGTCACCGACCCGGAGATCCTGCTGCTGGACGAGGCGACCGCGCAGTTGGACGGCCTGACCGAGTCGGCGATCCAGGAGGCCATCGCCCGTATCGCGGCCAAGGGCGCCGTGGTCACCATCGCGCACCGGCTGTCGACCGTCATCGACGCGGACCAGATCGTGTTGATGGACAAGGGACGCTGCCGGGCGCGGGGCACCCACGCCGAGTTGTTCGACGCCGACGAGCTCTACCGCGAGCTGGTGCTGGCGCTGCGTATCCAGACCATCACCACGACCGCGGTCACGGGCGACACCGTCGACCTGGCCGACGAGCAGCAGCCCGAGATTGCGAGGTAGGAACGTGCGCAGAACAGCACCCGTCGTGCTGGCGGCGACGCTGGTGGCCAGCCTGGCCGTGCCGGCCGCCGCCGCCCCGACACCGCCGGCGCCGCCGATCCCGCTGGGACAGGTGGTCCCCGCGCCGGTCAGCGTGCGCGCCAACACCGCGGTCGGCTACAACCTCACGCCCACCTCGGTGATCTCCTACGATCTGGGCGATTCCGCGACCCGGCAGGTCGCGCAGTGGCTGGCCGGCCAGTTGCGTCCGTCGACCGGCTACCCGCTGCCCGTCGTGCCGGCCGTCCCGTTCGTGTCACTGCCCGGGATCAGCCTGTCGGTCGGCGGCGCCGACCCGTCGTGGGGCAGCGAGGGCTACCGGCTCGCCGTCGACAACGGCGGCGTCCACATCAAGGCCAACAGCGCCAACGGTGTCTACGACGGCGTGCAGACCCTGCTCCAGTTGCTGCCGGCGAAGTTCGCCGCGAAGACCGTGCAGCGCGGGCCGTGGCCGGTGGCCGGCGGTGAGATCGTCGACTATCCGCGGTACGCCTACCGCAGCGCGATGCTCGACGTGGCACGGCATTTCTTCACCGTGGCCGAGGTCGAGCGCTACCTCGACGAGATCTCCCGCTACAAGATCAACTATCTCCAGCTGCACCTGACCGACAGTCAGGGGTGGCGCATCCAGATCGCCGGCTGGCCCCGGCTCACCTCGGTCGGCGGCAGCAGCGGCGTCTCGGCCGGTGGCGTCCGCGCGGGCTACTACACCCAAGCGGATTACCAACAGATCGTCCGCTACGCCGCTGCCCGTTTCATCACGGTCATCCCGGAGATCGAGGGCCCCGCGCATTCCAACGCGGCGCTGGCCTCCTACGCCGAACTCAACTGCGACGGCGTGGCCGCCCCGCTCTATCAGGGCGTCGGCGCCGGGCCGCGCGAGAATCTCTGCCTGGGCAAGGACATCACCTACACGTTTCTGGACGATGTCATCCGGCAGGTGGCCGCGCTGACCCCGGGGCCGTACCTGGGCATCGGCGGCGACGAGGCCGCCAGCGTACCCGCCGCCGACTACGCGACCTACATCCACCGGGTCCAGGCGATAGTCGCCAAGTACGGCAAGAAACTCCTGGGCTGGCAGGAGACCGCGGCCGCCACCGATCCGGCCAACACCCTCGTCGGCCTGTGGATTCCCGACCCGGATGACAACGGTCTCAAGGCGGCTGCGGCCGCCGGGGCGAAACTGGTGATGTCGCCGGCTTTCAACGCGTACATGGACATGCAGTACGCCGAGAACGTGCCGGCCGTCGGCGTCGGCGCCAACTGGGCCGGCTACATCGAGGTGCAGGACGCGTACAACTGGGATCCCGACACGATCCAGGACGGCGTGTCCGGCGCCGAGGTCGCCGGCGTCAACGCGCCGCTGTTCACCGAATTCGTCCACAGTTCCGCCGAGATCGACTCGCTGGCCTTCCCCCGGCTGCCCGCCATCGCGGAGATCGGCTGGTCGCCGGCGGCGCCTCATGACTGGAACTCGTTTCGGACCCGGTTGGCCGCACAGGCTCCGTACTGGGACGAGGCCGGCGTGCACTTCTACCGGTCCCCGCAGATTCCCTGGCCGTGACCACGGTCGCCTGACTTCCAAGGCGGGTGGTTCGGGCGGCGGGTTCGAGGCTGACTCGGTAGCCCAGCACCGGTGGCTGACCGGCGGTGCGCCCCTGTTCGCGCGGGGGACGCACCGCCGGTTTCGTGTGCGTGGCCTTGTCGCACTCCGCATCGGAGTCCATCGAGCCCTGTGGGACCGGGCGGGCCGCGGTGTCGGCCCGCCCGGTCCCACAGGGCTTCGTCAGCTCTGCGGGCCGCTCATCGCCCATCGCCGTTCGTGGACCACCTGATCACACCGCTGCCCATCGACATGCCGCCGCCGAAGGCCGACAGGAGAACGAGGTCGCCCTCCTTGACGCGGCCGGACCTGACGACGTCGTCCAGGGCCACCGCCGCCGAGGCGCTGCCGACGTTGCCGTACTTCTCCACGGTCTTGACGGTGTGCGCGCCGGTCAGTCCACAGCGGACCACCAGCTCGTCCAGCAGCACGCCGTTGGCCTGGTGCGGCACGAAGAAGTCCACCTGCTCGGTGTCCAGCCCGACGGCGGCGAGCAGCTTGCGGATGGCCGGCGGCACGTTGTCGAAGACGAAGTCCCGGACACCGCGTCCCTGCATGGTGAAGAAGTGACCGCCCTCGGCGAGGGTCTGGGCCGTGGTCGGCGTCCTGCTGCCGCCCGCGTACACCTTGATCAGGTCCTCGTGCTCGCCGTTGGTGCCCAGGTCGATGTCGAGGATGCCGTAGCCCTCGGCCACCTCACCCACCACGGCCGCCCCGGCGCCGTCACCGAACAGCGCGCAGGTGCGCCGGTCGGTGAAGTCCAGGATGCGCGAGTACACGTCCGCGGCCACGACCAGCGCCCGGGTGCCGGGGTGGGTGGCCACCAGGCCGCGGGCCAGTTCCAGGCCGTAGACGAACCCGGCGCACACGACGTTGACGTCCAGGCACGCGGCGTTCTGCGCGCCGATCAGCTGCTGGACGACGCTGGCGGTGGGTGGCTGCGGGAAGTCGCCCGTCGAGGTCGACACGATCAGGTAGTCCACCCGGTCGACCGACAGCCCGGCGTGTTCGAGCGCCGCCCGAGCCGCGGCGGCCGCGAGATCGGAGGTGGCCTCGTGCTCGGCGACGAAGCGGCGGGACCTGATCGCGGTCTTGCGCAGGATCCACTCGGCGGTGGCGTCCGGCGTCATGGCGGCGATGTCCTCATTGGACACCACCCGCTCCGGCAGGTACGAGCCGGTGCCCAGCAGTCCGATGGCGCGCGTGCTCATTGTGTCTTTCCTCCAGCGAGGTTCGTCAGCGGAGCGAGCTGTGCGGTTCCCCAGCTGTGTCCGCGGTTCGGGGTCGGTGATGCCGAGTCCGGTCCGCTCGCGGACGGGCGCCCAGCCGCTTGCCGATCGCGGTGATCTCGGCGGGGTCGCCGCGCAGCCCGAACTCACTGCGGTCGATCACGAGGTCGCAGCCCGGCCGCCGTGCTGCCGCGCTGAGGTGGCCAGCTGGGATGTCGCAGCTGTCGGCCGCACGAGCGTAAGCGCGCTCGTGCGGCTCCCGACCAGGACGAGTCCGGCTGTCGGGGTGAATCACCAGATTTTCCGAAGTCGCGGCGCCGCACCGCTGAGGGTCGGCGGGACCGGTGGTGGTGCTAGGCCGGATCGGCGAGCGCGCCGCGCTCGAACGTGCGGATCACCAGCTCCACGGCGGTGTACCGGTGGGTCTCGTCCTCGCGCACGGACTCGATGCCGGCGTAGACGATCCAGCCGAGCACCCGGTTGATCCAGGTCGCCGGGGTGTCGGTGGCGAAGTAGCCCTCGCGCTGGCCGCGCTCGATCAGCCGCAGCACCGGTCGGTCGGCCGACTCCACCCCGGCGATGACCTGGTTGCGCACCTGAGCCTCGCCGGTCAGGAACATCAGCACCGGGCTGAAGTCGAAGTAGGCGCGGATCACCCGGCGCAGGGCCTGGTCCGGGGTGCCGGTGTCGAGCGCGGCCTCCTCGACGGCCCGGGTCATCGTCTCCACCGCCTCGTCGGCCAGGGCCGCGATCAGCTCGGAACGCTCCGGGAAGTAGCGGTGCAAGGTGCTGCGGCCGATGCCCGCGGCCTCGGCTATGTCGCCGAGCGACGCGGTGGGCCGCTGTCCGAGCACGGTGAACGCGGCGTCCATGATCGCCTTGCGGGTGCGTACCCGGCTGGCCGACTCGTGCGTCGCATTGCTGGACATGCGAACACTGTAGTGGACGCCATAGTGTTCTGCGATGGGACATTGATGTACCATCATGGTACCTAGGCGTCGCCACTCGTCGAAGGAGATCCCGAGGTGGCAGAACCCCGACCTCCCGCTCGACGGTGGCGGCATGTCCGAGTCCTGTGGTCGTTCGCCGGTCCGCGCCGTCGTGAGCTGTCCGGCGCGGCGTCCACCCTCGTCGAGTGGGTTCAGGTGGTGCGCCCAGGGGGAGCGCAAGGAGATAGTCCTTTACACGGCAAAGAACTTCGTGACCATCGTGCTGAGCCCGCAGGAGAATCTTTGTCTCAGCAAGGACATCACGCACGTGAACGTCGGCGGGGGCGAGCCGGCAGGCATCTCGGCGGCCGACTGCGCAACCTACGTTCGTCGGGTCCGGGCCCTTGTTGCCGAGTATGGCAAGAAACTCATGGGATGGCAGGAGGTTTCGGGCGCCGCCGCGCACGGCGGGAAGACGGTGATGCCGCCGATCTTCGTTGTCTATCTGGACATGGGGCATACAGCGGACATCTCTGTGGATCCGGTGGGCGACAGCTGGGCCGGTTGCCTTGACGTGAAGGACATGTGCGACTGGGACTCGGAGACGGTCCGGTCGGGCGTGCCGGCCGACGCTGCCTCCGGGGTCAGCGCGTCGATGTTCACCGAGTTGGCCTACAGCTCAACCGACATTCAGGAGCTGGCCTGCCGGCGGCGGCCGAGCTCGGGTGCCGCGGCCGGCCGAACATGACTGGGACTCGTTCCGGATTCGGTTGGCCGCACAGGGTCCGCGCCGGGTCGTGGCCGGTGTCAAGTTCACCCGGTCGGCTCAGATCCCCCGGCCCCCGGACATTGCCCGAAAATCCCTTCGCGCGCAAGGAGTCCAGGTGGACCATCGCATGACCATGTCTGGTCGAACGGGTAGCGGAAGGGCCCTCATGGTCCCTGATATTGACTAGAGCCGCCACCCAGTGGCTACATTCGACGTGGATCACGCTGTGGACTTACTGGGGAAAGCGACACGCGGTTCCGGGCGGTCGGGTCGTAGGGGTGCGTCCGCCTTCGCCGCCCGGAACCGAAGTGCCGTGCGTCATAGCTGTGAAGGGCAGTGACGATGGAGCCTGAGCTCAAGCTGGTCGAGCCGCACGAGCCGCACTCATCGAGCCTGGCCGAACGGGCGACCGAACTGGCCGCGCTGGAGAGCGTGCTCACGACGTGCGCGCAGGGCCGGGGAAGCGCTGTCCTGATCACGGGTTCGGTCGCCACCGGCAAGACCGAGCTGGTGAGCCACTTCGTCGAGAACATGGTCGCCGACGACGTGGTCACGCTGACCGCGGCGGCGGCGCCGCACGCGCTGCCGTTCGCGGTCCTGCGCCAGCTCCTGGACAACGCCGCGATTCGCGAGCGTGCCTTCGAAATCGTCGAGCTCGTCAGCGACGCCGTCGAGTGGGCGATGACCCTGGACGGCGACGACGCGGAGATGCGCCGCCTGAGCACCCGCGTGATGGCCGCGGTGCGGACCGCGGTGGCCAAGCTGTCCCGCGGTGGTCCGGTGATCGTCGTGGTCGACGACGTGCAGGACGCCGACGCGGCTTCGCTGCTGTGCCTGACCGACCTGGTGCGTGCGACGTACCAGGAGCGAGTGGTGTTCGTGTTCGCCGCGCAGCACCAGCTGGGCCCGTACTCGCCGGTGTTCGGCGAGCTGCTGCGCCATCCGCGGTATCAGCGGCTCTGGCTGCGCACCCTGTCGCTGGGCGGCGTGCAGGAGGTGCTCGCCGGCAACCTGTCCGGTTCCGTCGCGCGGCGGCTGGCCGGGCCGGCCACCGCCGTCTCGGGCGGCAACCCGCTGCTGCTGCGGGCGCTGCTGGTCGACTACGGCGTCGCCGCGAACTCGGGCGGGCGGCTGATGGTCGGCCGGTCGTACTGCGACGCGGTGGCCAACTGCCTGCGCCGGTCCGACGAGCTGGCCGTGCCGGTCGGCCGGGGCATCGCGGTGCTCGGCGAGGAGGCCTCGGTCGGGCTGCTGGCCAACCTGCTCGACGAGGACGGCGACCGGGTCGCGGCGATCGTCGAGCTGCTGGGCGACGCCGGCGTGCTGGACGGGGTGGCGTTCCGCCACGAGTCGGTGGCCACCACCCTGCTCGCCGCCATGGACACCGCCGAGTTCGAGGACCTGCACTACCGCGCCGCCCAGCTGCTGCTGGACGCCGGCGCACAGGCGATCCCGGTGGCCGAGCACCTGGTGGCCGCCCGCCGCGGCGACTACCCGTGGAGCGTCGGGGTGCTCATCGAGGCGGCCGAGCTCGCCTCGGCCGGCGACCGCGTCAGCTTCGCCACGCAGTGCCTCCAGCTGGCCGTGGCCTGCTGCCCGGACGAGCGCCGGCGGGGCAAGATCGTCACGATGCTGGCCGGCATGGAGTGGCAGGTCAACCCGACCGCCGGCGTCCGGCACCTGGACAAGCTGGTGGCGGCCATGCGGGCCGGCGAGCTCGCCGAGCGGGACGCCACCGAGCTCGTGCACAACCTGTTGTGGCACGGGCGAACCGACGACGCGCTGCACATGATCGAGGTGATGGCGGCCGAGGCCGGCTCGACCAGCCTGCGCACGGCCATCGAGCGGCGGATCATCGCGCTGACCATCTCCGCGTCGTTCCCGACGCTCAACCAACAGGTCCGGACCACGCTGCTGGCGGCGCCGGTGGTGTCGACGGCCGTCGCCGAGCCGCGGTTGCAGGCCGCCTCGGCGCTGGCCACGGTGCTCACCCGCGGCGTGGACGACGAGACGCTGGCCGACGCCGAGCAGGTGCTGCAGAGCACGCGTCTGACCGCGACGACGGTGGTCCCGCTCAAGTCGGCGGTGCTGGCCCTGCTCTACGCCGACCGCCTGGACAAGGCGGTTCCGTGGTGCGACACCCTGCTCAAGGAGGCGCAGGACCGCCGGGCCCCCGGCTGGCACACCCGGATGAGCGAGGTGCGCGCGCTGGTCGCCATCCGGCAGGGCGACCTGCCGCTGGCCGTGCGGTGCGCCAAGGCCGCCTTCGCGGCGTACTCCGCGCCCTACGGCGGCGGCGTGGGCATCGGCTCCATGCTGGCCGTGCTGATCGCCGCCGCGACCGCGATGGGCAACATGAACGAGGCCGCCGAGTACGTGGCCCGGCCGATGGCCCAGGCGGTGCTCAAGACCCGGCACGGGCTGCACTACCTGCACGCGCGGGGACGTTTCCACCTGGAGTCCGGCCACGCGCGGGCCGCCCTGGCCGACTTTCTCGCGTGCGGCGACCTGATCCGGCAGTGGAACATGGACCGGCCGACCGTCGTGCCGTGGCGCAGCAGCGCCGCGCAGGCGTTGCTCGAACTGGGCCACACCACCCAGGCCAGGGCGTTGGTGGACAAGGAACTGGCCATCGCCGGCGAGGCCAGCTCGCGGGCCCGGGGCACGGCGCTGCGGGTCAAGGCGGCCGTCAGCGAGCTGGAGCTCAAACCGGCGCTGCTGCAACTGGCCGTCGACGACCTGGAGGCCGCCGGGGACCGGCTGTCCATGGCCTACGCGCTGGCCGAGCTGAGCACCGCCCTGGGCGAGCTGGGCGAGCACGACAAGGCGTGGACCACGGTCCGCCGGGCCTGGCTGATCGCCAAGAGCTGCCAGGCCGAGGCCCTGTGCCAGCGGCTGATGAAGCAGTCGAGCGTGGTTGGGCCGATGGCCGGCGCGACGCCGCCGGCCGAGTCCGCGCAGACGCTGAGCCGGGCCGAGCGCCGGGTGGCCAAGCTGGCCGCGATCGGCTACACCAACCGGGAGATCGCCGCCCGGCTCTACATCACGGTCAGCACCGTCGAGCAGCACCTGACCCGGGTGTACCGCAAGCTCAACGTCAACCGGCGCAGCGAGCTGTCGGTCAGCCTCCAGGTCGACATCGCCACCAGCGCATAGTCCCGGGCAACCTGGGTGTAGCACTAGATTCCGTCTCGGGCCGGCCGGCCCGACCAGATGTCCGTGTCATCCTGCCCTCCGCCGCTGGATGGGATCGACACCGGGAGGTTTGCCTTGTCCGCCAGGAACTTTCACGACCTGAACCGGGCAATGGGCCAGCTGCGCCGCTGCATCGACGCGCTGCACCGGACGCACGGCGGCGGCGCGGCCGTCGGCCGGCTGGCCAATTCCTTCGAGCGGCTGGAGATCGACGCCGCCGAACTGTCCACACTGGAACGGGGACGGTCCAGGGACGCCAACGTCGTCTACATCAACGACGAGCCCTACGACCCGGTCATCTGGCACGGCGCCGACGACGAGGGCGTCGGCGGCTACCGCCGCCTCGGCCACCACGCCGAGCTCTGAGGCATGCCGCGCAAGCGCTTCGCCCGCACGCCGCCCCCAAGATCAAGGGACCGACCCTCCCGTCCAACGCCAGGAAGGGCCCTTTCCCGGCAGCTGGCGCCATGAAGGGGTCTTTCCTGGCATTGGACGCCATGAAGGGGCCTTTCCTGGCGTTGCCGGGGCCGGTGATCAGCGGCGCAGCTGGAAGGTGCCGCTCAGGCAGCTCAGCCCGCGACCGCCGCGCTTGGCCGCCAGCAGGGCGGCGTCCGCG
>Ga0307511_10000506_pt1 | contig 41993 bp, 59 predicted proteins | sample 13_EM_MG_FD_200266 | JGI IMG/M metagenome (GOLD analysis project Ga0307511, IMG submission 200266) | Populus trichocarpa ectomycorrhiza microbial communities from riparian zone in the Pacific Northwest, United States - 13_EM | ecosystem: Host-associated > Plants > Roots > Unclassified | place... | reverse complement strand
GACCCTGCTTGCCACCCCAAGAAGCCACATGAATTGTGGACGTTTGAAGTGGTTGCTTCGCGGATTGTCGGCGCGCGTTGTGTCTGAAACCGAATACGCAAGCGCAGGTGGGACTGATCTCTTCACACCAAATCGGTGTGTATTTTGTGAAGGTTTGACCTAGGCGTGAAGGCCCCTGTTCGGGTTAGAAACGGAACAGCGCTTGATCTTCGCTCGCTCAGGACACCTAGTAGAGGTAGTTGGCGCTCAGTACGACTAGGCGTGGTCGATCCTCACACACGATCGACCCGGCGGGCTGTGAACGTGAACATCGGAGGTGGACACTTATTAAATACAGCACTCCTGAAGTCGGCTGGACCAAGCATGGCACTAGTAGGAGCCGGACCCTTCTGTGACATGGCCGTGGATAAGCGCCTCTCCACAGAAGTGACACTACCCAACCATAACACGAGGGCCAACGGCAGGCAGCCACGACCGCGCGTCATCATTTAGCCAGAGGTGATGTGGCCCCTTCTGGGAAGGGTATGTGTTCATCGGACATGTGGCCTGGGACTTCGTGCTATTACCTGCAAAGTTCTTGGCATCCAAGTGACGGTGATCGTTACACCATACTTATGTATGTCGTCGGCTCTGCTCGTCGCCCTTCTAATCGTATCGATGGGCACTTGCTCAACGGGTTTTCCCTTGCAGGGCTTTACCAGGTCGGCCCACGTTTGTCTCCCGACTCCTTCGCGAACCGTGGTCACACCTGATCCACGATGTATTGGAGGGGGTGAGGAAGCCAGGTACCGGCTGTTCTATTCACATGGGCAAGTCACGGGTATCAGTATTTTTACCTTCCCCATCTTTTCCTGACTATCGAAACCAGGTCTCGAATTAGGTCCTCATGTCACCTCTCTTTCTCGGCTGTCATGAGGTCCGCGACAAATCGCGCTCAATTGTCTGCTGAAGATCGCTTTATCTCTATTGTAGATCGGTTCATCCATCGCGGAATGTGGCGCGATACCGCCCTCTTCGGCCCTGTATTCCATGGAGTAGCTTAGAGGGTCCGAGCTTCCATAGTTCAAAAGAATGAATTGCCACCGAAGCGTATACTGCATGTGAGAGCTGTATGTGAGTTGCTGCAGACTGGCAGTCCGGTGGTTTTGAGACACACCGGAGCCGCGTTCTGATCGATTTGAGAACTGTGACGTTCCTGTCCCGTTTCAAACGAGGTGTTTCGCTGCGTGAGATGGGACAGTAGATGACGGCGAAGCCTGTTTATGGGGCGGCGGTGCCGTGTATCAGCCCTCAGCTTTTTCTGTGGTCGAGGGGCGAGAGACGTGGATCGGCGGATCGACCTTAATTCAGAGTGCTTTGCGGATGGGGCAAGCGAGCCCCGACGGTTGGGTAACTTGGGGGAGCGTGGGCACCTTCCACAATCAGAGCCTGTTTCACGACGCGCGAAACATCCCTCCGCTCCAAACAGCCGGAGACGCGAAGGCCAGAGCTAGGGGGCGGTCGGAGAAACCTAGGAACGGGTGGTTAGACTCGCATGGATCATCGGGTTCGAGAATAGTGCACGATACCCTCCACGTATCATTTGCCAATAACCTATCTGGGCCGTCGCTAAAAGCGCCTCGCATGCACGCTTCCATCGATAAAAACTCGTCACTATCAGAAAATCCGACTCCGACCTTCGGGGTGAGGGCGCGAAAGCCGGCCACCAGCACAATTCGATGGCCTCGGCGTTTGATTATCGATCAACCTCAAATCTGTGAGGTAAATTTGGGCGAGACGTGGGGGACGAGGGATTGAGTAATGCGATATTGAGGTGACGCATGCGAGGGGGAGGGGAAGGGTGAAAGCTGTCTGGTAGACGGAACGACCCCCTTCCCCCACCGTTTGGCTCCAAACAGCTGATCCGGGGCTGAAATTTAGAAACGGAGCTTGAAAAATGGCAAGTTCAGTGGAAGTGACGCAAGTGATGGGGGGGACCACCGTCCCTCGCAGCCTCGCTGAGGGCACGACGGTGCCCGGTCTTATCGTCCCAGATCCCGCGGATAAACTTGTGCGCCGTGTGGACGGGGTGGGAGCGTGTCGGAACGCCCGAGATGAACGAGATGATCAAAAAATGCCCGGCGACCGAAAAAATCGGTATAAAACCTGGGGGGCTGGGATGGTTAATCTCCTGAGGGCCTCCTCTTCCCCCCCAACTCTTCTTTCCCCCCGCCGTCGCCCTGAGGGCTCCGTACCGGTCCCGTGGCAGCTCCTAGGACCAACCAAACACGTCGGAAACCCCGGTGGTTCTCCGGTCGTAGGCTGTCTCAGACCACGAATCTCAAATTCAACCGTTTGGAAGTGCGGCGGCGACCTAAAAGGTAGGGCCACCTCCGTGTTATTCCTCCCGCTTTAAATCGTCACTTACGTGTATTCGAGGAGTTCCATTTTGATGGCTCGCAGAATCGTATCGACCGAACCGGTCGGGGTTGATCCACCCGTTTTGTACATCGCTGGGGAAGGGTGAACGAGCGTGTCGGACCTCCAAGACTCTTACTTCTCGTGAGCTGTATTTTGAGCTTGCGCCTAAAAGATCCTAGGCGACATGCTGGACATACATTCCATGAGAGGTGAAGAGTCCTGGAAGATCGGTGTTCACGCTCACCCGGTACCTCCTTTCCTTGCTCACCGCCCCTGACGTGGTTTAGATCCCGGGACTTCCGATTAGGGGTGGGGCAGATTTACCGTGTCCTTTTGCTTCACCCGATCAAGATTAGGGTCTGGTTCGCCGCAAGTGCCATGACGTTCGACTCACGGCTTTCATATGGATACTCTCCCTTCTCATATCTCGTTTCACCGTACCCCGATCCCATCTCATCTCCAGACGCTTCTCGTGCGGTCCAATGTTCCAGGAATGTTTTGGGCGTCCGTGGGCGCACACGAGCCCAGATCGCCCCACCTCGTGGTTGGACGGTGGCTTGAACTCGTGGCCATACACCGCCATGGGAGCTTCGCCCGGGGCTGTGGAAATTGGGAATGAAGGTCTAGTTAATGGAAGACGAAGGTACATGGTTAGAGGAACTAATACTCGTGTCCGTTCCTCTCGCCTGCTCTTCGGACATGGTGCGTGTCTTGTTGTGGTTTTCGAGCGGCACGCGTGTTCACTGTGGTGAAAGGCGTTAACCAGCCGCATGGTACCTCTCCCCTCGCGCAATCACCGGAGATACCGGAGTTTTCCCCGAGATTCCTGCCTTGGGTGTGGGTGTGGGTGTGGTTGAGGAGGCGAAGCGACACACACAGATGTTCAACGCTCAATGCCAACGCCCAAGCCACAAGGTGAACTGGAGCAGCCCCATATTGCGCCCTGGACCCTTTCTCAAGTGAGAGGAATGACCAGTCACTTGCTCAATGACGTTGGTCTTGGGAACCGATCACCGTCCCGAACGCCACATCCAGTGGGTGAAACGTGTACATTTCATCCTAGCCCAATTTCTCAATCCCAATTGTCCTGTTCAGACTCCGCGACGCCACTCTCAAAGAGGGTACTCCGAGAACCAACATGCGCATATCGTTTTCCTCAAATGAACGGGGCTGTGTTGAAACGCAAAGCGATATGGTGCAACCGGCGGGAGCAAACGAGGACGACGGTTCGGCGATCGGGGGAGGCAAACTTAAAAAACGCATGTTACTTCACCTAAATAGTAAACCGACGATATTATGGTATGTTATGCTATATAAACAGAGCGTAGAAATGCGAAAATACTTGAGACTGCAGGGGAGTTTTACAGGGTAAAAATACAGGGTTTGTTGATGATAATCGGAGTTGCCAAAGGAGACAAGAGAGGAACGCCGGGACAAAAGGAGGGGACTGGTGTGACGCATGGTGGGTGGTCTGAAGAGGTGAGAAGACGAGAGCTGGAGTTGGAGCGGGAACGAGAGTGAACCCAGATAACGAGAGGAAAGGTGTATCGACAGCAAGAAGCAAACAGCCGGGGACTAATATGGGGGACGGGAAATGGGCGATCGGAGGGGGGATATATGTTAAGGTGGGAATTAAAACCACTAGAATCGTGGAACCGAGACCAAATAATGATAAATCATACTTGCCCAAAGTAAATGTGTTCAGAACCTCCTCGTGGTCATAAGCGGACCTTCATCGCGGTGGCGGGGCGGGTTGTGATTTGTATCAATGCCACTGTCCGTAGCCATGTCGAAGAGGGAATCCTCGTCACCGCGATCGTGGCGCTCTCGACTGGGCCCGCTTTGGTTCGCCTCGTCGCTGGGACTTTTAACCGGCGACTGGGGCCCGATGTCGATCTCGATGAAGCTATCGAGGTACTCACCAGACGAACTCTGGATTGTGCCCTGAACCCGTTGGCGGTAGCGGTGCCCCGGATTTCGAGAACTGAGCCCGCTCTGATGTTGGGCGGAGTGTATTCGCGAACTAACTTCCATGCTCAGTTCCTCAGCCGAGTTCGACACAGAGACGGTAACTGTCCGCGTCCCGTCCCTACTCCTCGATGCCGAGTCTATGAAACGGTTAGGAAAATCGCTTAAACCTCCGAACGAGAAAGCCACATACCGTTCAGGTTGATTAATATTCGCTGACTAAATATCCACGCAGCGGTATAAGCGACAACCACACTATGACTCGGTGAGGAAACCTAGAAAAGATCGAAGTGTAATAACCACTTACTACCCTTGTATGATCGGATGGTCTGTATTGAGGAAGAGGATCATATTCAATGCGTTGAACGCGGTCATAGCGACGAAGTAGACCAGACCGTCGACACACATACTATGATCGGGAGTGCTGGTGAGGACCAGTCTGACGAGCGCTAAGCGAAATGAACCCACGATCGAGCAAGTTTGGCCATGCTGTGCGAACGTAAGCTGACGAAAGTGGGATCAAGAGATGTAGAAAGGGGCTTACAACGGCGATGTTGTCCGTATCCGGGATAGATAAAACAGGGAGACGAACAAGGCCAAAACATCCCAAACCACGCAACACAGATAAAATACCCACTGGATATGGTTCTGCGTGACAACAGAACACCTGAAAAACTAAGAGTGAGCGGGTGCTAACGTGGTTCAAGACAGCGTCTCACATTCCCTGGAGAGTCATTGTTAGGGGTCAGTCGCCAGATCAAATATCGTAATTGCTTACCCCTGGCCGCGAGACTAGAAGAACCAACGTATACCGTCAGGTGAGCAAAGGGGTTGTGCCAAAGCATGACTACATACCCACGCGCCGGAAGAAATTCGTGAACCATTGTACCTTATAATAAGAGCGAGTGAGCGGTTGGCGAGAACGTACGACCGGAGAGAAAAATCGTACCGAGACGACTGCAAGATACAGACCGGTAAAGGAGTACAACACAACACTACTCTTCCGTGAGAGATTGTACGCCCTGTCAGATCGAGGTGAGGATGACCGTCCACATATCGCGAGGGAAGACATACCTCCACCCCATGATAAACTGCACGACCATTGCTTGTAAACCTAACGCTCAGATAATTCAACCAGGGGCTCGGGTTAGTGATAGGACTTGCGCACATTTGAAGACCGTGGGGAGGAGGGAGAGCGAGCTGCACGTTTTATCGGATAACTGTGGTCCCCTCCAAAATGTGTAGGATCCGATTATTATCAGGACAACCGATATGTAGCTGATGGGATACGTGAATCGGGCGAACAACACGTTATGAGTGTACGACAGGCGATGAAGGAAGATAAGACTCACCGAACAAGGAAAAACAATAAGGGAGAAATCCTGCAACCATGATCAATCCGTGCAACCGCGGGGAACGAAATGCCAGACAATATCCTACCGAAAGGAGTGTTTCCCCCGTGGGCCGCGATAAATCCTCCATTCCGCTGGTAACGTAAGAAAGAAACTGGAAGCAAGAGAAAAATCCGACGGTCAGCGTTTGAGAGGCCTCCGGGGAAGTGAAGAAACGGAGAAGTGCTCACTCGTAAGCAGCAACCGCGATACAAGCAATCCGGATATTCGACGCGGTGGAGCGGCCAACGGTGACAGCGTCCCAGTGAACCTCGTGAACGAAAGGGCTCGACATTGTCGAACTCGCTCGAAGTCGAACTTCACCGGAGGCGGTGTGGCAACTTTGAAACCGGTTATGTCGTGTGGGAAAGTTTTGCCAAGTGTATTAACGGATCCACGGATGACGGGGCCGGGCCGCCGTCGGGTCACTTCCGTCTTCCTCTTCACTTCAGTCGAGTTCACAGCTCTTCCTTGTGGGTAGGCGGGGACCGTTGCTCGTGGGTTGTTCGAGAGGAGGTGGGAGAAAAGCGGAACTGGGAGTGAAATTCAACAGGAACAAACCACTACATTGGGGCGTGATGAATACGATCACGTCAGACGTGGGTACTTCTGTCCAAAACCTCGGTTACGGAGCGTGCGCGCACCAGCCCTCAGAACTTCTAGAAGGACACCCCGGACTCGTAATCGACATCCATATCCCCTCCTGCACCAAAAACGAACTCTCGCAACAGGATGTCTGCGCGCCGAGTTAGCAAAAAATCCTCCAATCGAGATACCAATCCCATCCAGGTTGCCTTCTCCATTGACACTGTATCATATCCAGCATGTAGCGACAGGTTGATTTTGAGTGCGGCGAGGGAAAGGCCCCTGCACTGTGACGGGTCATCGATGAGTGGTGGTCGAACCTCCAATTGGAGAGTTTCTTCCAGACCTGCGTTTCCGGAAAACCCGCGTTCAGAAAAAGAAAGAGAAAATGCGTGATTTGGTCGGGGTCGCGATGCTTACCCTTGAGATATTTCATCCATTCATGTGAGACGTGAACCCGAGGGTAAGCCCGTCCTGCCTCGTCGACGGAAATGGCGAAGCGTCTCAAACCTTGAAGACTGACGCCCGTATCAACAAGGGAAAGACGGGACAGTTTACTCAACATCAGCAACGGAGTGACAAAATTGTCGTCCACCCGAGGATTGGCGCCGACGTAAAGTTCGGTCAACGACCTTCGTAGGCTGACCAGATGGCAGATCCTGGATCGGAGACAATGTAAACCGGACGAAATAATCACTAGGGGGCAATCATGACAGACGCTTCGGTTCCTATCCCGGTATTGTTGAGCCAGAGGACAGAGAGGCGTGGGAGATGATGGATCGATACGATGTCAAAGTCTCGCAGTGGCGTGTCGCTCAAGGACATCTCCGACACGAACAAGAAGCTGTTTGGTTTTTGGAATGCTATCGTGTGTCAATTGGCGAACCTAGAAGGCGAGAGACACGCATACAGTTGAGAAGGCTCCGGCCGGCAAGATTTAAGCCCTCGAGATCAAGCATGGAAGGTGCTAGATCAAGGAATTGTATTTCGGAAGACCGAAAGAGATCGAGGATTCTGCCGCTGAGGTGACCTGAAGGAGTTTAAGTCAGGGAGCAGCCATTTGATAGTGACGCGTACACGAACCACCCTCAGCTAGAATGTTGACGATCTTCTGATGGTCGAGATCTGGGATATCAGACAGACGCTCTAATAGTCGAATCCCAGGAAGCAGAGAGTCCAGATGTTCGGACAAGACGCGTAGGCTCCGGGGAGTTTCGGATCCGATCCTCTGTCCGCGAAGTTCGACTGCCAGTGCCAGTATTAACCAGAGAATCTTAGCCAATCGGAACACAGACCCTCGAGTTCCTGTACCCTCGCGACCAAGCTGTCAACCATTGTCTCCCGAGGGTGGTACCTATCGAGCACAGGATCCACTGGAGAATACGCGAGATTTGGAACAGAGAATTTGATTTTTTCCGCCTTCCCGCTGAGTTCAAAGCTCCCGCAGTTCACATCGTCGCTTGATTTCGCCCACAGCGACGCGCCTCTGAGATCACTCCAGTCACCTAGTAGTTTTTGCCTAACCTCATCAGTAGAGCTCGAGCTAAGGGGAGACGCGGGAGGGGAAGGGGACGAAACGGGAATCCAGAGCTGATCGGTGCGCGTCATGAGAAAACCTTCGGTCTGTGTCGGGATCAAGGGCAGTTTTGGCGCATCGCTTCCGGGTGGGTCCTGCTCCGGAACATGCACGTCTGATTCAGGCGCGAAAATCCCGAGATCACCGCATTCGCGAAGGAGACAAGCAGCAAAAGAATGCCTGAGGTGGTGATCGTGAGAGTGACGATGGAGAGTTAATCTAAGCCGGAGATTGCGGAGGAAAGTGGCAGCGTCGACTGAACAGTAGAACGGGTTGTAGCCCTCGTCACAGACAAGCATTAGTCGATGTATGCGTACGCGCGGAGGGATGAGGACGAGAGTGGTCGGGCAGTGAGGAGTGGGCAGAAGAAGTATCGCGGGAACGGAGCTCCGTCGTCCGGAAGATGAGCCCGCTCGTCCCCGTCCCTGTCCCTCACCCGGCCCGCCCGGATCTACAGCTGTTGTATTTTGGGCTTTATCAACCCCGGTCGGCTCTACGCCAGTAACATCCACCACCCCTCTATCCTCCATCTTCTTCCCCTGACCTCCACGCCTCTCACGAACCATGGGTGACGACCTCGGGATGGCCACAGATATCATTACGGTGACGAGGTTCGCGTTCGAATTACACCCTCTGCGGAAGCTGGAAATAACGTCCTGTGCCATCGTAGACATGTCCTTAGCGACACCTTTCGCCTTGGACCAGCAGCTACCGGAGATCTCACCCTTTTACTCACCGCAATCACCACAACATCCAAGTTCATCGCTACGAATGTGCGAAGGGCCAGACTCATTAACCTGTGAATTGCAATACCAACTCCCTCACTTCCTCGGTCTCGGATCTAACCTCGCATATAGTATCGGAATGGCCGGGGAGACGAACGTTCAGGGGGAGGAGCAGAAGAAACTCGATGTATTATCCAACGATATCATGATCAACAGTCTTCGGGCCTCAGGGAAAACCGCAGTCCTTGTCTCGGAAGAGAACGAGGAGGCTATATTCATCGATGACCGCTACAGGGGGAAGTACTGCGTCGTCTTCGATCCTTTGGATGGTAGCAGCAACATCGACGCCGGTGTAAACATCGGAACTATTTTTGGCATCTACCACGTCGTAAGTCCGACAATTCTCAACCCCCTCCAAGTGAAAAATGTTCTGACGCGCGTTCGCATTCACAGAGCGATACAAACTCCAAGCCTACCGTCGCGGATGTACTTAAACCAGGCAGCCAAATGGTCGCTGCCGGCTATTGCATGTGATTACTCACCCTCCACCGGTCTTCATCGGGGTCCACGTTACTCATGATCCGTCCGACTTCCAGGTACGGTTCCTCGGCGAACCTGATTCTCTCGACAGGGAATGGTGTCAATGGGTACACACTCGACCCCGGTCTTGGTGAATTCATCCTCACGCATCCTGATGTAAGTCACGCACCATATCTCACTTGCCGGGTTGGCTGAGATCGTTTGGTTGGTATGCAGGTCAAGATCCCCACTCGAGGAAAGATTTATTCCTTCAACGAAGGAAACTCGGTCTACTTCCATCCACCAGTGACCAACTACCTCAACTCGATCAAGTTCCCACCGTCGGGCAAGGCGCCATACTCGGCTAGGTACATCGGGTCCATGGTTGCCGACGTTCACCGAACACTCTTGTACGGTGGTATTTTCGGCTACCCCGGTGACAAAAAGAGCAAGAACGGGAAACTCAGGCTTCTATATGAGGCCTTCCCCATGGCCTACCTCACTGAGCAGGTATGGGCCCCAAGGATGTGAAATTGTCAAGGCATCACTGACGTGTCCACACAGGCTGGGGGTCTCGCCACCACGGGAACCAAGAGGATCCTTGACATCCAACCCACCCAGATACATGAACGTTGCCCGGTCTTCCTCGGTAGCAAGGAGGATGTTCAGGACCTGATCAAGTTCTACGAGGCAGACGCTAACAAGAGCAAGTAACGCAGGGGGGTTGTATTATAAGACAACGGATTGTTATATCGGACACAAATTGTACACCACACCGACCGAGATCATGGGTTGGACGATCAAAGAATCTCTCCCACCTACTCTAATAACATGCGTTTCTATTGAGCACGAATACATACGAAGAGTGCTCGAGGTGAAATCATCGCTCCTCACTCAAAGCCAGTGCCTCCTCCAGATCATCCTCCATTGGTAACAAGGTCGAATCCGGAGGCGCATTACCATAGAGTATCCTCTGAATGACGATCACTGTTCGTCATATGAGCAACAAGCTCCAGTGCGGTGCGGACTTGCCACTCACTCATATCAATTGAGAGCTGGAAGATTGCGCATACTTTGAACTGGATCGGGGAATCGTGGACGAAGAAATATGCAACCCTGAGAAGGGTTAACAAATGGAACGAGCGGACAGGGTGCTACACATACTTGTACGAGTCTCCTGCGACCCACCCTATCAAAGCGGACATACGGAAGCCATACAACGACTTTTGCTTGTAGTTGCTGGTTGAGGAGATAGTTTAGAACGACAAAACAGGGGTACGTAAGCGTGTCGGTCCCTACCTGATCAACTGTGGAATGGGGAGAGTGCTCTCCAATCCCAGGGCTGCGAACCCCAGGATTGAGATGGATACCTTGAATCTCCCAAAGATTAGGTATAGGATTGTTTCACAAAGACTAAGCGTCACGTCAGTCGAGACCCTGGAACGAGAGTATCGCGAACTGGGCGCACATTAACCCAGCGAGGAATTCAATGTGTTGGACGAATGTTGGCCATTGCCAGAACGACATCGGACGTGTCGGTGAGCCATTCTCCAAACCCAGACGGGGTCTGAACCGGATACAAATATAAAGCAACGCAAGCTTAACGAGTTCAGCTTTTAGGTAGGGAGAGATAGCGTGCATCGCGTACCTGGGCCAGGATCATAAGTACCGACTGCAAGAGCAGGGCCGTTTCGAATGGATCCCCCAACCAGAAGAAACATCTCGTAATGTTGGCAATAAGACTTGATTTTCCGACGAAGCAGCAGAGACAGCGAGTAGCGAAGCAAGCGCGTGAGATTGATTAGCGGACTTGGGAGGTTGATCCAGAAACGTTTGGGACAAACAGAATTGCACAGACATCCCGAGAGAACCCGGTCGAGTCCCTGCGCGCAATTGGTGTCAACCGAGATTACCATGGAGTAAAAGGCTGTTGAGGCTCACCTCTTCTTGACGATGGAATAAGCCTGATCAGCATACACCAGAGGTGGGGCAACCGCCATACCTGCAGTGCAGAAACATCAGGTCGTGTTTTTGTCGACCCGTATCGTGAAAGCTCACGCACCGATAGAGGATGCGATGGAAAGCCATTGCGGGAGGACCATTCTAGGATTTTTGGGGGTCAAGCTCTAAGCTGCGGTCGTTTGGATAGAAGGTTCTCTGGCAGAGCGATCACTTCGTCACTGGGTTGTACCAAATGGGGAAGGTGCTTCACACCCGCCATTCGGACGGATTTGGTTCCGTCCTACCCGGACAACGGAAACGCTCGTCCCGCTTTCCCCCACCACGGCCAAGGACCAGTGTCCGAGGCTACTCGTGGCCAAACGACAGTGGCGGCTCGCTGTACTGTATCCCATCCACTCTCTACGCTTGAAACGGAAGGACTCTCAGAGATGTGCAGCTCAGCCGGGCTACTGGAGAAGTTCACCAAGTGGACATGCCTTCAATGCGCTTTGTCTCGGATGCAGTGCGACGATTCTACGAAGACAATCGGACCGGTGGTGGCCTTTGGGCCACCGTTCGCACGTCCCCGTACCATAAAAGAGGCTTGATGGACGTGTTTCTTCTCTCCCACCCAGGTCTCCCTCATTTCTCCACCACCTGTGAGTCGAATTCGTTCGGTCCCAAGCTTTTTTTGGCACTAAAATCCACTTCGCGACTAGGGTACAATCTGTCCTCCCGTTCCGAGCGGAAGCTGGCATGATCCACCAGTTGAGCGACGCCATCTCCGCGACGGTGGTGCGTTACGACACCCAACACCCTATCGCCAAACTCCCCGTAGAACTCGTCGTCCATATCATGAGATCCGGGTTAGATCCTCCTTCCCAACGCTCCCTTTCCCAAATCTCTCGTGCTTTCCGCAACATGTCCTTCCTCGTCCCCGAGTTCTGGTCCACCATCGCCCCGAAGTTCCCACTGAACAAGGATCAGCTCGACTACTGGAAATGGTCTATCGCCAACTCCAAGACCACCCCACTCGACATCAAACTCGACGTCCCCGAATGTGGCCCTTTCCCTGAGGTTGACCGGAACCAAGGTTTCCTACTCCTCTTCCAGGAGTTGGTCAGCAATGCGACTCGTTGGCGTACCTTTGAGCTCGTCACCGAACTCCTCGCGCCGATGAATCTGTTTCTCACGGAAATTATCCCAGTGGCGGTCTTTCCTCAACTTGAAAACCTCAGGCTTGCCTGCGTGGAGCCAATCGGTCCACACACCTGGTTCACCGACCCCAGGGCCGGAGAGCCGAGACAGGTTATGCCCAGGCTTCGGAGTCTTACACTCTGGAACGTGCAGACATGTTACCCTGGAGGGATCCTGAACGGCCTCGTAGACCTAAAACTCATCGGCGATCTGCACGGAACTATGCCACCACTCGAAGAAATCGTCAGCACGTTGAAGGCGTCGCCCAATCTCGAGGTGCTCTGTCTCACTGTAGCTTCTCCCCCCATCAACAACTTATCTCCTCCGCCTGTTACCAACGAAACACTCCACGTCGTCCTCCCGCGTTTGCGGTCCCTCACTTTCAGGGGATTGTCCAAGATGGCCGGAATATGCATCCTTCCCCTCTTGCACCTACCCGCATTGGAAGAATTTCACTTGGAGAATACCTCGGCGTGGCTCAACAGGTCCGCCGACGTCCCGGATCGTCCTTGGATACCTGAGGATTACAGTTCCGTGATCCGAATAATCACATACCTCAACATGTCATGGGGAGGATCGAGAAACGTGTACACCGCTCCCACTGGCCCACAATGGCCACAAGGAAAGCTAAAGGAACTAACGTTGAGCTGGGTGACGGCGGAAGCGATGCCCCTCCTCGACTGGCTCTCCTTCATGCATGAATTGACCACACTTCGGACCAAATTCTCTGATGTGGACCTTCTCAGGGTCCTCCAGGATGGGAACGTGTGTCCTCAGTTGCAGGCGCTGTATGTGGAGGGTTTCATGGATTCGGCCAACCGTAATGAGCTCGAACGAGTGATGCACGCCAGACCTAACCTAGAAGTTAACGTTGAAGCAACTCTGGCGGGCGCTGGCCATATATTACACAGTCGATGGTAGTTATCTTTTCCCTCTTCGATACTTTAGGTTCCCCTCACCTTTGCTGAGGATTAATACATCGCCTTGGATAATAGCCGAGCCCATTCACATAGTCTGACGGTAATCACAACAGCTCCGTGAGTAGGGTGATTCGAGCAACCCGCCGATACCGCGGCGAAGTAGGAACATTCGGCCCTTGGGGGTGGGGTTGAGCATTGTACATGTTGGGTTACGATTTCGTTCCTTCCAGTTCACGACTCGTCGCGTGAGAGCTATTCCCCACTGTCCCCCGGTTTCAACAAAGCCGTGCTTTACATGTACCGGGCGGGAGCGAACGATTCGACGATAAGCTCAAGACAGTTTAGTGTACATCGTATCAGTATAGAACCAACAGGATAGTAAGAAATAGGTCAATATCGAAACAACGGACCAGGAAACTGAGACAGGGGATTCATCTGCTGTAACGTACAAGGGGCAATACGGTGAACCAGGCCACGGAGAACGAACCCCGGTGGGTGTCGCCCATCACGTAACTTGTAGAAAGAATGTCCATCAACATTTTCGATTAGTACCTTGGGAACAACGGCTCCGCCTGTTGCCGGGATCCTCCTGGCCGCCCCTAAAAGTAGGAATGAGCGTCCCGCTTCAACCCTTCAAAGCGTAAACTGGACTCACACCACCAGCATTGGCCATCCACATCTGCATCCCTGGAATGACAGCAACGGGATCCTTCTCTTCAAGCATGAAGCTGTCCTGGCTGGAGTGATACCCATACGGTATTGGCTGTGTCGCTGCAGCGGTTGCTAACAACGAATCGTAACTAGACTGTCCGGATCCTGGACCAGCTTGTCCAGTACCAACCCCGGAACCTCCAGGGGTGTCAGGGTTTTCCCCTGAGGGATGCTCGTTCTCAGTACCAGTCGATTTTTCCGGGAAGAAGGGGTAAAACAGTCCGGTGGGGACATCGGCGAGGTGGCCAGGGGATTGCTGACCGTACCCCGCTTTCGGTGTTCCCTGTCCGTTAAACCCGTTACCATACGTTGAGCCACCACTTCCACTGCCCGGCGCGCTCCCTGTAGACCTCGGAGAATGACCGAGCTTCGGCGTGGAGATGGATGCCATTTTTGCAGCGTCCTGCTCCCAGTCCGGTTCACTAAGGAGGACCGGGTGGGAGGGAGGTCCAACTTGATGGAGGTTGACCGCCAAGATCTTCTCCGCCAGACGCGCGATAAGTGGATGACCTCCGTTAAGATCCTTTCGTTCCCATCTCCAACGAATACTTGGGAGAACGTCGAGAGCCATCCAAACATCTTCCAGTGCCACTTGGTGAGGAATGCGATCACAGTGAGACATGTGTCCATACAGAATGACCATGGCGGCGATGTGAAGAGGGATTGGCGAGACGAAAAATGCGATATCGGGGAACTTGATCAGTTGATTATGAAGGATGATGATGTTGTGTGAAGATACGATCGCTGGAACGTGTCAGTTAACACCGGTTCATGCCTGACCCTCGAAATAAAGGTGCATACCATCCTCCAAAGCTTTGTGTCTCTGTGAATATTCCAATCGTTCCGAGCTGAACAGTGCCCTAAGGAGCAAAAGTCTCGAAATACCAAGCTTCAGGAGCGTCAACCCCTGGTCAGCGGTAACATCTTCCACAAGTCCAGCCCTCCTATCCAAAGTCCAATCGTCCGTTCCCCCAAAGAGCGTTTTGTAGCTTTCCGGGAGTTGGTTGCGGAAAGCAACCATGCTATTAATGATTCTTGTCGCATGTCGCATGATGGTGTCCGCGCTCTGCCATGTTGGAGTGTATAGCGAATTGATAATGTCTGCCTGGATCTCCACGAGCGGGGGGCTGAACAGATAATGATCGGAAAGTCCCCCCAACCTTGTTGGTCTGGGAGTATTGGAGTCGGACGGTGCAATGGCCAACGGACGGCCGAGTAAGATCGACGTTCCCCGGTCGTGAATCAGAATGATGTTCCACAGTCTGATCCTCAGTTGGCCTTCCTCTTCGGAGAAGGTTTTGCCTTGTGTGGTTGGGTCGTGGTGCAAGCCTAGTTCAATTCCGAGCCTGACCAAGCTTCCAACGAGGCGCCAAAGGGTCCTTCCTTGTCGCTGTTGATATGGGTCAGCCCACATTCCATCTTGACGAAAAGTATGGGAACACACCTCCGTATACAAGTACCAGTGCAATAAGATTAACGCTTGCAAGCTAGACACGGTGACGCGGAGATCGGGCTTGACGAGCAAAGCACAATCGAAGAATTCCTCGTGTCTTGGCCACCCGGAACCCATCAATTCTTTCACTGGGGGTACCTGGTCGGAATTTTGCCTCGCTCCGTCACGTTCGAACACGCGGTGGTTCAGTTCGCTCAAGGTTCCGAGCCCGAAGATGAGATACATGCTGCATAAGAAGCCCGGGTCGTGCTGTTGAGCTTTTCCGTCGTACAATTCCTCCAGGGTCCGTTCGAAGTCAGTTCTCAGGAAGACAGGGCGGTGGGGGTTGAGCCTCTCGAAGTAAGCGTTGACAACCTGCTTGACCATCTCACGATCGCGAGGGAGGGACACCTCAAATGCCGTATCTCCATCCACGGCGACCTTGACCTGCTTCCACTTGACGGGATCACGTGAGAACATGATCTCACGATCACGGCCAGAGCTTAGTCCGTGAGAGCCAACAGCGAGGTCTTCCCTGTCCACTGGAGTGGGGGCAAGCCTTAGGTTGTTGACAATGGAAGATGATACGCCGAAAATCTTGGCCAATGACTGTAAATAATAAATATCCCATCAGCGTGAGGTTTGAGAATGGGTTGAGATAACAGACTGACCTGAGAATTGGAGAGGTCATTGGAGTTAGGGTCTGTGCCCTTAAGCTCTCCATCGGCGGAACTTGGACGGGGTTGCACGTGAACGGGAGTTGGCTGAGGTGGGACTTGGGGTGGATGCTGGAAGGATGGATGGATTTGCGGGTTATAGGGGCCTGGCTGCATGCCTAGGGGTGGGGGCGGATAAGGGGAACCCGGGGGCCCGTACATTGGCATGGGAGGATAACCAGGAGGGATCATGTGCGGTTGCGGGATGGGTGGGTAAGGTGGGAAGCCTTTTGGGGGAATGGGGTCACCCGGTCTGAGGGGGGGGTAGGGTCGCGCCTGCCACTGGTAACCGACCAAGGGGGCGACATTGGGGTCGATTTCGAGTCCTTCGCGGGCGCATATCTCCTCGATATTATTTAGGTCAAAACCAGGAATATGGCGCTTGAGCAGTGCCACGGTTTGTAGGAGCTGACGCTCGATGCGTTCGGCGTGGCCACGAGGCGTGAGGGTCTGGCGATGGCGGTCCTCTTGCTCGCAAGCAGTACCGGCGGTCGCACAAGCGGTACATCTTGGGTACTTTGAATCACACTGTGAGTCGTTAGTAGAGTGATGTTAGCGAGCGGTGGCGGAAGTTTGCGGTCGGGCGACACCGACGGGACTTGCCTTGATTTTCTTGCCCCTACAACGAGCACACGCCTCATGAGAACGGCGTAAACGGCGAGGCTCTGCTGGTCCGGCATCTTCTCCGTTGTCCGTCTTTCTGCGTTTTCGACCTGATCCTGAAGAGGGGGTCTGCTGGCCAGGCTGTTGTGGGGTTTGTTGGGGTTGGTTAGGGTCGATTTGGAGGCCGCTCTGGAGACCGGGGTGGCCGAGCGCGATGTCAGAGTGAGGGGGCAACATATGCGTCATGGCCGTCGCGGTCGTCGTAGGCGATGGCGAGGGACGATAACGTTCGTATCGATTCAAGCGTCGTGAATTTCCTGACGCTCAGACCATCCCCGTTACTCGTCCGTCACGGAGGGTCACGTTCCCCCCGTCACGCGCCTACTCGCTTGAATCGCGTGCGTTGCGGAGAAAATGCAGGAATTACTCAAGAGCGCTTCCAAAGCTTCGTTGACTAATGCGTGAATTATCCCGGACTTTTTGTTGAATTTCCGTGTCACTGCGTACGTTGCCCGGCTAAAACCTGCGTCGTCGGCGTTCGCCGTGGTCTGCAAAAAGGTGTTTTCACAGCGAGTCACTCCGTTTTCCGTCTCTCTCTCCATCCATGTCGTTTTCCTCTCGTTCTGCTGCCCGTGCCCTCAGATCCGTCTCTCGACGCGCACCAAAGTCGTTCACCCAACAGTCCGCTTCCTACTCCCTTCTCGCTGCCAGGACCGCTGCTGTCACTGCAAGCCTCCCCAAAAGGACTACTGTCCAGGTACGCACCGTCGAACTGCCCACGAAACCACGCATACTGAATTTGGTGCGTATAGTCTGTTCGTGGAATGAAGACCCTCGACTTTGCGGGAACTGAAGAGGTTGTGTACGAGCGAACCGACTGGCCGTTGCCCAAGCTCCAAGAGTACTTCAAAAATGATACCCTCGCTTTGATCGGTTATGGCTCTCAAGGTCATGGTCAGGGTCTCAATGCTCGTGACAACGGTCTCAACGTCATCATCGGTGTTCGCGAGGGCGGTGAGAGCTGGAAACAAGCCCAGGAGGATGGCTGGGTTCCTGGGGAGACCCTCTTCCCCATTGAGGAGGCCATTAACCGTGGCACCATCATCATGAACCTCCTTTCTGACGCCGCCCAGTCCTCCACCTGGCCCAAGTTGAAGCCCCTGATCACGAAGGGCAAGACCCTCTACTTCTCCCACGGATTCTCCGTCGTCTACAAGGATGATACCCACGTCATCCCTCCCGAGGACATTGATGTTATCCTTGTCGCTCCCAAGGGGTCTGGCCGTACCGTCCGAACTCTGTTCAAAGAGGGCCGCGGTATCAACTCCTCGATCGCGGTCTGGCAAGACGTTACTGGTAAGGCCAAAGAGAAGGCTATTGCCCTTGGCGTTGCCATCGGTTCTGGCTACATGTATGAGACAACCTTCAAGAAGGAGGTCTACTCCGACCTCTACGGCGAACGTGGTGTGGTGAGTACCGCCGTGACTCAAACAAGAACGTAACTCTGACGTATTTTTTGGTCAGTTGATGGGTGCTATCCGTAAGTGATCATTGATCCGACATGTCTGCTCTTCCCGTCTGATCGGGATGTTCTCGACAGAGGGTCTCTTCCTTGCTCAGTACAAGGTCCTCCGTGCCAATGGACACACACCGTCTGAGGCTTTCAACGAGACGGTCGAGGAGGCCACCCAGTCACTCTATCCCCTCATCGGCCAGAAGGGGTGAGTTCGATTTCTACGCGTATGTTGAATGAGCGCTGATGCGTATGACGACCAGCATGGACTATATGTACGGCGCCTGCTCTACTACTGCTCGTCGTGGTGCTCTCGACTGGGCTCCCGTTTTCGAGAAGGCCAACACCCCCATCTTCGAGCAGCTCTACCAGAGCGTGAAGGACGGAACGGAAACCCGCAAGTCCCTCGAGTTCAATGGCAGGACGACTTACCGTGAAGATCTCGCCAGAGAGCTGGCCGAAATCGATAACCAAGAGATCTGGAGAGCCGGAAAGACCGTTCGTTCCCTCCGACCGGACGTCCAAAACTGAACGAGAGACGGCTCTCAGTTGGTCTATCTAAACAGACGTATAATGCTTGGATTATTGTGAACCTTCAAAAGCCCTCAAGCAGGGCGGGGACGGATGTTGTAGCTTTAGGTGTAATGAAAACCCGTCAGCGGCCCGTGTTCACCATGGCAGATCGTGTCAGCCAGACTCTGATACCGATCTCAATTTCTGATGAAGCGGTCCCGCCACCTGGTTCTCAACTCAATCTGTCAACCTGAAGCGATGCCGTAGCGGTTCACGGAAGTTGCTCGCTTACCACTGTCTCGTACCCTTTCGGGATGGCCGTAACGTCATCCCAAAAGTCACGTTTCCTCTCAACGACAAACTGATGGGTCCAGTCGTTCCCCGTCCTCGAGCTCAACGAACTCAATGGGACCGTTGGTGGAGCACCCAGCTAGATTCACTGGGAATTCTTCCTATAAATAGGGTCTATCCAGTCCCTTCTCTCTGACCAGCCTCCCTCATAATGTTCGACGATCCGAAGCCACTCTCCAGTTTGGCTGTCCCTGTTTGCGTCGCCGTTTCCCTTGTCGCACTCGCGAGGTACCTCCGGTCCCGAGGTTCTCCCAGGGCGTCCAAGCTCCCATATCCACCGGGACCCAAGGGCCTTCCGTTGATTGGGAACATACTGGACCTTCCTCGCGATATACCGGTATGGGAAGGGTTTGCACAGATGGCCGAAACGTATCGTGCGTTGACGGCTCCCACGATCTGGTGGGGGGGCTTATGACCGAGCTCTCACATAGAGACGGATATCATGTACCTCAACATGTTTGGAACGGACGTAATGGTTCTAAACTCGAGCGAGACCATTGCGGATTTGCTGGACAAGAGGTCGGCAATTTACTCGGATAAGGTAACTACCACGTACCATGCTTGTTTGGCCAGGGCTGATCCAGCCGTGTGTCCCCCCCACAACAGCCTCAAACACCGATAGTGGAATTGACAGGGTTGAACAAGTGGTCGTTCACAGCGTCCGAATACGGCAAAAAGTGGAGGACATATCGTCGACTCTTCCACGAGTTCTTCAATGTTGCAACTGTGGGGAAGTATGACGAAGAGCAAAAGAAGGCAGCTTCGAGGCTCTTAAGAGACCTAAGCGAGCACCCAGCGGATTTTTACCATCATATCCAACTAGCGACAGGTTCCCTTGCCCTCTCGATTACATACGATATCCGAGTGGACTCCTCAGAAAACCCCTACTTTCATGCAGCGGAAGTAACGACCGAAAGTCTCCAACTAGCCCTGGTTCCGGGAGCATTTCCGGTTGAATTCCTACCTATTCGCGAGTTACCCTTGTTGGATAACCTTTCCACATAACACTAAATCTCCCAGTTCGTTATGTTCCGTCGTGGCTCCCTGGAGGTGGTGCTCGCAGTTACGGGGAACGCGTTTACAAGTGTTCGGTGGAGAACCTAACGCTACCGATGCAATATGTCATGGACCGACTCAAGGTATGCTCAGTTTGTGCGTGCGAGAATAAGCACCTAAACTGGACTAGACCGGCGGTGAAAGTAATGATTCTGTGGTCACGAATTGCTTGGAGAACCTGGAGGCTCTTCGAGAACAGGGTGTAAACGAAGAAGTGATCAAGAACGTGGCAGGATTGGTATACCTAGGTAAACCTCCGTCTTTCCACACACGCCCAAACCTCGACCTCACCTCAGGGTGTAGCAATGGCCGACACCGTTAGTATCTGGAAACGTTACAGAAGCAATCTCCAGTTCACAAAATTGGTTTAGACAAACACGGTTCTAGGCACGTTCTTCCTGGCAATGGCCCGCAACACACACGTCGTGAAGAAAGCGCAAAAACAGTTGGACGACGTACTCGGTGGGCAAAGGCTTCCCGAACACGCAGATATCGACGAGCTTCCCTACATCACCGCAATTATCAAGGAAACCTTCCGGTGGTCCCCTCCGGTTCCCATTGGCACCTCTCACCGCCTGATGGAGGATGACATATACAATGGGATGTTCATTCCCGCGGGGACAATTCTGTTAGAAAACCTCTGGTCTGTTCGTCCCTTTCGATTGAGACAGGACCGTTCCTGAAGACAGGTTAGGGGGATATTCCATGATGAGAAGGTGTACCCAGACCCAGATACGTTCAACCCGGATAGGTTCCTCGGCCCGGATGGGAAGATCGATCCATCAGTCAAGGATCCCGAGGTGAGGATCTTTGGCAGCGGACGAAGGTGGGGTACACGTTGGGATCTATCATCACAATGCATTAAACTTTGTCAACTTAGGATTTGCCCCGGGAGACATTTTGCCCTTCGAAACCTGCACCTTGTGGTCGCTAACGTCCTCGCTACATTCGACATCCTCCCTCCCGTCGATGAGAATGGGCGCCCGCAACCACCTCCGCCAGCGTTCAAGTACTCACAAGTACGGTCAGTAAGGTCTTGTTCCCCCATGTTGGGTGCGTATTGATTGCGTTTCGTCCTGGGTAGGCACCCATTGCCGTTTAACTGCATTGTAAAACCTCGGTCAGGAACGGCCCTTAGTTTCGCGAGGGATTCATACACTCGTTACTGGTCTTAAAGGGTTGGAATCAAACATTTTCCGTTCCTTACGCACGTACTCGGCAAAGATTACTGCGGGAGTTTGAACTTCTCCAGGGTGACTGTGGTTGCGGATGCGCTGCACCGGGAAGACTAGGTTATCATGAACGTCGCGGTCCGTTCGCAAAACCAACGCTGACGGGTTCTATGGCAGTGAATACGACTCGACAGGCGAACTGCCCGGCGGGACTGAGAGGTAATGCATGTAAGAACCCTTCACAACTCGAGAGCCTACTTCGGAAAGTTTCACACGGCAGTGGGTGCCCGACCAACGCGCCCGAAGGAAATAGTGAGACCGGAGTTCACCGCGACCCACCACAGTCGAGCCGCCGGGGTAATACCTGGAAATCGGATGGAGCCCGTAGAAATTTCCCAATGGTGAAAGTGGAACAGAACACATACGTATAATCCCCACATCGAGCACACTGTCTAGTGAACCGACTCTTCCATGGCTCATTGAACCTCCCCGTATACTCGATCACATTTGATTATCATTTGGATTTGTCCTGCAATCGCAGCCCCAGGTACACATGACAATAGCACCATACCTAAGAACGCTCGTGACCCTCCTCCGATTGTCTTCCGGCAGGGGAGTTTTAGTTCCCGTTTTTAGCTCGCCTTCTCAGGCGGGTCTGGACAATAAAAACGGTCGATCATCGAGTCGCGGATATAATGAGTAGGGTGCGTCCGCCAATCACGCGCACGAGTGACGCTCCACATTCCCTTTTACATACTTACAGATTACATATATTGCTCACGGAGACAGCGCCATTCAATAACACCAAAAGGCGCCTCGGGTCCACAAACGAGCATACTCGAGTTCTCGACGAGCAACAATCGTTGGCAGAATCCAAGTTACGCCACTCGAGCTACCGAACACAGCAGAGTCGATCCGTCCTATTGTCTCTCCCACCGGCCCTCCGCATGATTGTAGTGTGTTCGAGCGCCGCCTATGTATGAAAGGGGTGATTTACCCTACTATGCATCACACTCTCGAGGATGCGAAACACGTCACGAATATTGCACATCCTTACGTACGCTGACCCCGTACAGTATGTGTCTTGGGGTACATAAACTACAGCTGCAGGTCGCCGGAACCCCCCATTCGAGTTGGGCCCTGCATTATGTTCGGCGATACGGCGATACTCTCTCCTTTGGCTGTACCTCTTGGTGCTACCGTTTTACTTATCGCACTTGCGAGGTACCTTAGGCCCCGAGATTTCCTCAACAAGTCCAAGCTCCCGTACCCACCAGGACCCAAGGGCCTGCCGTTGATTGGGAACGCACTGGATTTCCCTCGTGGCATGCCGATATGGGAAGGGCTTGGACAAATGGCTGAAAAACACCGTACGTCGAGGGTCCCCTGGTTCGGAGAACTTGTGATCGAACCCTAGCGCAGAGACGGATATCATGTACCTCAACATGCTTGGAACGGACATAGTGGTGTTGAACTCGAGCGAGACCATCGCGGATCTATTGGATAAGAGGTCGGCAATCTATTCGGACAAGGTGACCACCATACACCGCACTCGTTCTGCCAGGGGCTAACGCAATTGTGCAACTCTTCCCCGCGACAGCCTCAAACACCGATAACGGAGTTGACGGGCCTGAGCAAGTGGTCGTTCACGGTCTTCGAATACGGCGAAAAATGGAGGACACACCGTCGACTCTTTCACGAGTTCTTCAACGTCGCGACCGTAGGGAGGTACGACGAAAACCAAAATAAGACAACTTCCAGGCTTTTGAAGAATTTGAGCGAGTACCCAGAGGATTTTCACCGCCACATCCAATTAGCGACCGGCTCCCTTGCTCTCTCTATTGCGTACGGCATCCGGGTGGACTCCGTTGACAATCCCTACTTCCATGTCGCCGAAGAAGCGACCCATAGCCTCCAAGCGGCCCTGGTTCCGGGAGCATTTCCAGTTGAATTCCTACCTTTTCGTGAGTAACCTTCGTTGGGCCACTTTTCCAACATAACACCAAACCCTCTGAGTAGTTCGTTACGTTCCATCGGGGCTCCCTGGGGGTGGTGCCCGCAGCTACGGGGAACGCGTTTACAAATGCTCAATGGACAGCTTAACGCTAACAATGCAATATGTCACGGAACAACTCAAGGTATACTCAGTTTTTCCATGTGAGAATGCAATATCTAAACCGGATAGTCTGCCAGCGGTGAAAGTAGTGGTTCCGTGGCCGCGGATTGTTTAGAGAATCTTGCGAATCTCCGACAACAAGGCGTAAACGAGGAAGTGATCACGAACATTGCAGGAATAGTGTACATTGGTGAGCCTGCACTTTCTCACATACCCCAAAACCTTGACCTCACCTGGGCGTGTAGCAATGGCCGACACCGTTCGTATCTGCGTATTCTCCGAGAAAAGATCCTCAGTCTCACGAAATTGCTTTAGACAAACACGGTTCTGAACACATTTTTCCTGGCGATGGCTCGCAACACACATGTAATGAAGAAAGCGCAAAAACAATTAGACGACGTACTTGGCGGGGAGAGACTACCCGAGCATTCAGATATGGACAAGCTTCCCTACATCACCGCGATTATCAAGGAGACCTTCCGGTGGTCCCCTCCAGTTCCCATCGGCACCTCCCACCGCTTGATGGAGGACGACATATATAAAGGAATGTTTATTCCCGCGGGGACGACACTGTTGGAAAACATCTGGTTCGTCCACTCCTTTCTATCAGGGCCGAATGGCTCCTGACGTGTCGTGTAGGGGGATATGTTACGATGAGAAGGTGTACCCAGACCCGGGGACGTTTAACCCGGATAGGTTCCTTGGCCCGGATGGAAAGATCGATCCATCAGTCAAGGATCCCGAGGTGAGGATCTTTGGCAGCGGACGAAGGTAGGGCGCATGCCGGGTCTACCACCACACTATGTTGAACCTCAACGACGTAGGATCTGCCCCGGGCGACACTTTGCTCTTCGAAACCTGCACCTTGTGGTCGCCAATATCCTCGCCACGTTCGATATTCTTCCCCCTGTCGATGAGAATGGGCACCCGCAACCACCTTCGCCAGCGTTCAAGCACTCACTTGTACGGTAAGCGACATCTTGTCCCCTCGTTTTGAGTAGCGTGCTGATAGCATTTTGTTGTGCATAGGCACCCATTGCCATTCAACTGCATCGTAAAGCCTCGGTCCGAAACGGTCCTTGGTCTCGCAAATAATCTACACGCTCACTACTGGTCGTGAGAGGTTCGGTGCGCATCTCCAACGCTCCAGATAAAGATCGCTGCAATAATTTTGGCACCTCTCAAGTATGTGGATAGAACCTTCCCGGGGTTCGGCCAGGTTACTTCCCTTGAAGGGCCAGCTGGTCCTCATCTACCCCATGACGACGGGAAACCTGACGTTACCTCGATATCAGATTGCGGGGACTATATATAAGTACGTAGGCGCAGACAGCGTCGTCGCAGTCCCCCTTTCTGTATAATTCACAATACCATTGTTCTAACACCCCGATTGTAACTCGATACGCTCAAACTGAGTGAGTACCGGAGTTGATGTAATTTCGCCACTGGTGAGCACCAACGGCCACGATCTTTCCTGAATTTACCAAGCCCGTTCCAACTCGGCTGCAGTGTGTGAACTTCCGTCTCCCGTTGTTACCCCTCGGCGCTGACTGAGCGAGTAATTTCCTACCGCAATGGCCGAAAAAGGAAGTTCAATTTGATCTTTGATGGTGGTCACGTGTTTACTAATAAAGCACTGCTGATTTCATGGCCCGTGTTAACTCTTATCTTTCGCGTCCACCACCACTCTCTCAGACGCGCCGTGCGAGATGTTGCTCACACCAACGCTCGCACTCCTCGCCATCGTGTTCAATTTCTACGCTCTTCTTCAGGTTACAAATAATCGGAATGGCCACTCTACGAGCAGGTGGCACTTCCTCGACCGTGACATCTACGCTCTCGACGAAGCAACCGCCACGGCCTACGCGAATTACTTGGATGCGTCGGTTTCCCCTCCCTCTGCCCCCTCCCCAGTCTATTCCCCCGCCCTACGCCGTGCAGAATGGGCCTATCGCAGTTCTGCCGTCAGAATAGTGGACTTGGTCGACGGTTCCAGCAAGGTTCGAACGGCCTCGGATCGTAGTTTCCCCGCGTTGCCCCCCCAGTCTTCCCCTTCCCCCACCGAACCAACCGTCGCGTCTGCCGGCCTTCTTCCTCCTACTCTCACCTCTCCCAGCCACCCGGCCACCGTCGAGCCGTTCCCAACACAAGACTCTTCCATCTTACCTGCAATCACCTCTCCGGTGGCTCAGTTCATGGGTCTCGCAGGGTTCTTCTGCTTCGTTTACATAGGGGTATTTGCTTGGTTGAAGGTGAGCAGGCAACACTTCTTGCAATTGTCCCTCTCACCAAGCGTGCCATAGAATCGCCATCATCCTCGGCCACCTGGGCCGCGGCCTAGATTAACCATCAACACTAACTGTCAGGCCCCCGTAGAAGAGTTCCACTCCGTACGCACGGTTACTCCCATTCCTTCATATACAGGATCGGAGGTGGACTTTACAAAATCGGAACAGGAAGGTTCTCCGGGCCCTTTTCGTAACTCCTCTGTCGACTGCCCTACCACGCCACGGACCTTCCCCATCGTCGTCACCAACTCCAATGGCCAGGCCCTCTTCGACGCGGAGATTAAGTTCCCATCGAACCACGTAGTCACCACGCTGTCCGCGACCACTTCCACCGTTTCCTTCTCTGTCGACGTTGTCGCATCATTGGGCGTCCACACAGGTGTGCTCTCTAGAGTGTTCCACCTCCCCCAGAACTAACCTCTCCCCTCAGTGTCTGAGTGGTACATACCATCGAAAGATGAGGACGATGCACCCGCCCAAGCCGACGGATCTATATTCCTTCTTCTGGTTCGAGGCGACCATGCTCCCCTTGCCGAAGAATCTCAGAATTCAGGCCATAGTTCTGAAACTGAAGGTGCCACTCTTTCCGTTGGCCAGACCCCCCAGTCCGACGCACAAACATTGGTTTCAGACGCTGAAGACACACGTGGTAGGTCATAACAATTGCTACCCAGGAATCAGCTGACTTATCCGATGTGACCTTAGACATCCCCTCTCTCGGATCTCCCATGTGTCCCATAACTATTCCCATTCATTATCGGGGATACTCTTCTTTTGTTCGTCAATTTTACGTTTCTTTTGTTTTCTCTCCTGACCGCTTTAACAATTAGGAGACGGCACTCCTTAACTCCGGCACCAAGGCGCATAGGATGAATGCACACAAGGGAAAGGACCCCCACCGTAGGAGGGTAGGGTCTGGGGACCGGCCCAGGGACGTCCGTTTTGCATGGTTGAAGGAATTATATACCTGTGGGGATGACCATCTAGACGGCTGCTTGTGCGAAGAGACGCTTGGTGTGTTGTTTTAGTCCCTGGAAAGTTCGCGGTTGCTCACTCGCGCCTTTTGCAGCCGAAGACGCCCTTACTGTGCAGCACCCGCCTCCCCATGTCATGTCCGAGATCTTCTATGATTACGATGCGACCCCAGAGCTCGACCGGGACACTCATTCAGGAGAGAGAGGATCGGGGATGGGTAAATGGGCGTCCACGGTGTCCCCTGGCTTGTCTGTTCGGTCTGAGATGTCTCCCACCAACATCTTTGGCCCAGCGGAGCCAAGACCGACTGCTCATTCTGACGCATCGCTCGCCGATGGGAAAGAACCAGCGGGTCTGGACTCAACCGTGGCGCCAATGCCATCCTTTAGCGTAGTCAGCCCCGAGCTGTCGCCTCGCTGTAGATCTAGTGGGATCTCCACCCCTGCTGAGTCTACCGATGGAACTCTAGGTGAGCAAAGTATGAGTTTAGAAGTGGACTATGTGGAAACAGGTTCCACTGGTGAGTATTCACCCGGCGTGACTCGCTTTTCGAACGGCACCCACTCTCCTCCAAGCCCTGTTGTCCCTGCGCAAGCGGAATCGCTGCTAAGTGCTTTGGGGCCTATCCTTGCGAATTGTGTCCCCTCCCCGGAGGAGGCTGCCTTGGTGCATCCGACTTCCGCCTTCGACCACTTTGGAGATTCCCCCCTCCAGTATTCTCCTTCCAGCAACCACAGCCCCATCAGCCGTCCTACCACTCCCGAGTACGACGACTGGGTCGGGGAGTCCGCGGGAGCTGATGATAACGTCGTCCCCGAACAAGCTTCAGGGGTCGAACTATAGGCCCCACCCCACCGAGCCAAACGAGTGGCGGTAGCCTCAACCCCTTGGCTTCTATGACCGTGCCTTCCGCGGTCGCCCAGGGGTCCACACCCTAATCCCACGCAACTTGCGCTTGCGTTCCATCACTTTACCCGCGACCGCACATCCCCATTTTTATCAGCAGTAATTTTAGTGTATTTTTCTCAACTACTCGTCTGTTCGCACCCTCCCTCACGTTGTAACCTATCAACCCCTTACAAGCTTCCCTGTATCCGATGTCATAATAACTTACTTAGACCACAGCCCGCGACCACTCGGGTTTGTTTGAACCTGACCCATTGTACGAGTCTCAAGGAATCTAACGCAGACATTTTCATTAAACGCCAATAACGAGTGAACCGCAACCATATCCCGTGGTTATAAGGAAAGGTACTAGATACTATAGGACAGTTTTGGGACAGTTAGCCAACGGTGTGCCCTAAGTTCCAGGCGCGGGAGATGTAGTTTGTTGTGTCGAGGTCCGATCCAGCCTGGGGTTAGGAGGGAATTGACGCCTTCGTAGGCCAACGTCACCAATACTTCCGGTTCCCCTGTCTATCCGACTGTTCCGGCTCTTCGTCCATCCAAACCACTTCCACAACACGTTCTCTGCGAAGATCTCACCGAACCCCATCATCACGCCATTGACGAACGGCAAGAAGAGGTTGATGGTCAGTGACCCCAGGAGAGCGATGACCCGCGTCTTGGTTGAGAGGGAAGAGTCGAGGATCGCGGTAGATGCTGGAGGTCGTGGTGATTGCTCGCCCTCTTGGTGGTGGGCTGCGTTATCGCGGTGACGCGAGTGCTGGTGGGGGGTGGCTGATGAGGGTTGGCGGGAACCTCTTTGGGGATTTGGCTCGTGTGTTAGAGAGGGATAGGACGAGGTCAGTGAGCTGGGAACAGATGAATCCCATTTTGAGTTGGAAGAGGCAGATGGAGAACGGTGGTGTCCAGATGTTGTAGCTGCCTGAGCTTGACGTTCTGGCCCAGGTGCTGGAGGGAGAGTTGTCAAGGAGGAATTGGATGGTGACAAGTCCTGATTGGTTGTTTCCTGTCATAATAACATCCAGATCCGAGTCATGGTATGGAGTGGAGGGTGGACGAGAAAACGCACTGGGGTGACGTTGACGGAGACGACGGCTGGACTGCCAGATCCACTGACTTCCTCCCACCCAGCTCCAAGTTCCCCCGCAGCACCGTGCTGGATCTTGGCGAGGTGTTCACCCAACTCTGGTTCACTCTGCCCAATACCGACACCAGCGAAGGTTGTGGGACCAATGGACGACCTCTTAGTCTCCCATTCCCCTCGAACCTTCTCCGCCTTCTCTCGCTGTACGGCGTTCTCGTGTTTCCACTTGGCCAAGTTAGATTCGTACTCTGTCTTCCACTCGTCATGGGCATCGCCGGGAACGGGTTCCGCCGACGCGTCTGAAACAGGTTGAGGTTCGGAGGTAGTCGCGGGCGTGGTAATCGTAGGGTCCGAAACTGTGGAAACGGCTCCGGCAGGGGTTTCTGCCTCATCGGAACCAGCTGTTGGGATCGAGCTTATGCTGGAAAAAGAATTCTCGAGAGCAGCCTATTCCATAGAATAAATGCGGAGTTAAGACCGCTGGGATCGGTAGGGGGAGGAGAGTGAGCCTTACTTGGAGAATTGCATCCTGGTCGGCATCCAGGGAGCTTGTGTTGGCGGCCATGGTGGACGGGGACGGAAGGAGGGACGGGCAGCCGAAGGCGCTCATAATGACGGATTCAGATGGCAGCCGTTTTGATCCCTCACTCTCTTGTCCTACCAGTCCTTTGTCAGAACTTGGGTTTTGGCTTTCGAAGCCTGGAATTATCCTACTTGCGGGGAATTTTCGTTCTCATTCCCACATCAGACGGTTACCCCGAATCGCACACGCGCACTGCACCATACCAAGCCGGTGTTTCGACTTCGATGCAAGTGGAGGTCCCGTGTTGAGTACCACGACAGACCTGCCAGAGCTGGAGCTTCGTCGTGAATGCGGTGGCCGTGAAGTGACCTTGTCAAAAACCCCTGGATGAAAAACCGATCCCGACGACCTGGGGTGGTGCCTGGAGGATGTCTTGAGTGTGCACCCCACCGTTAGCCCCCTGACTGGGACCTGTCTGCGCTCTATCTTGGGATGAATCACCTTCCTGCCGAGGCGTGGTTTTTAGATCCTTGCTCTGGTTCCCCTAGGCAAGTTCAGAGGGGGTTCTCCGTTCCGCGGAGTGACTCGGACGGTCGTTCTCCTGATCGTGAACCCCTCCGTCACCGATGATGTCGCAGCACCCCTCCCGGCTAGCCAAACTACCCCCTGTCCCTTTTTTACAGGTTTATAAACCTCGGCAGCAGCCAATCTCTCCTTACCAACTACCACCACTGCCCCCAAAACGAACCAGCCAATCACTTCATAATGCCAGTTTCTAACGCTCAGTTCGAGGTCAGTCTGATTTCCATTCGCGTTGGAGGATGAAATTCCCAAGATCTCTCCTAGGTCGGTGACATCGTCGAATACCGACCCATCGGTGGTGCACACGACAACGTCGCCCACAGCAAAGGAGAAATCAAGGAAGTCTTAGAGACCGAAGGCGGGGGCTTCCGCTATTCGATTAAAAACAATAACACGGGAAAGGTCACCAAATATCAGGTTCGGATTCTTTTCCTTTACTTGACTTGTACCCCCAATGAGAAGAGCGTGTTCTGTTCTTTAGGAGTCCAACATCATTGGCAAGACCGAACGCGAATGAAAGGTCGCAACTCCCTATCTGATTACTCTGTCGACTGTATTCCTCTTGATATTCCTGCTGTACATCTCTTAGCATCCCGGATAAGCAAACACACGTGCGAGTTCATCGAGCGCATTCCCAGGGTCGCCCCTAAGAAAGACACGCCACTGGCTCACGCATCAACCCTGCAAGGTAACGGTGGATTCTCCATTTAGATCTCTAGAAGGAGGTGCATGACCTGGATGTTCTAGGCGGTCGCGAAGCGTGATCTGAACCTTCCCACCTACCCCGGTCCGCGGTCGTCTGGAGAACCAAACCGTACAGGCACGAGCGGTTCGTTGACCTCGTGCAAGCGATCGCGCGGAATCACCCGCAGTTGGAACTATTGTACTTAAGCTTGGCAAGGAATAGCCCGTCTGCGCTCTCTAAACTCTGAATACTCGTGCCAGTTTGCCGGGCGACGTTTACTTATTTCAATTTCAACTCACCAAGCGACGTAGTGTTTTGGGACAGCCGATCGTCCGATCGTCGTCACCAGGGGCCCAAGTCGTCGCTGTCAGTTCGTTTCTGGGGCTCCAACCAATTGGAGTGGTCGGTGTCTCAGATATGAGACCATGAGGTCTTGAGGAGAAAGGGGGCGAACCGGGAGTGAAGCAAATATGTAAACCAAAGTTTTCTTTCTTCATCCTATAGGTCGAAACTTCATCCAGCCTGATCACTTCGTCTTCAACCATTTGAGCGGACCCGAGCCCGGACCCGGACCCCTTGAACTAGAATCTTCCATAGAACCGCCTCCGGAGGTGGATTTGATCCTCACCATCACACGGTCCGCCACAAGGACTCCCCTCCCGCTCTCAAGTTACACCGCCGCTCCTTTCTCCCGCCCTTTCAAACGAGAGTCGTACGACAGAGTGCGCCCGCAATTGCCTGCAGGTTCACCGCCCAGTTTCATGACCCGAGAACCTCACACACCCGCTCTTTCCGCTTTCAGTCACATGAAACAACCACCCAGTCGGAAATGGTCTTCGACTCATCTCGGCGCAGCGGCCAGAACGCCCATCTTGATATTCGCTCAAGACCGTGACAAGCGCGCTGTTCCATCAATTGACACTGACGGTTTTTATTTATCTAGGACGCCGTCCTTGGCTACGACGTTCATCCCTGGAAACTCCGTTTTCACAGGACGGACTCGAGCGCGGTGCTCCGAAACTCCAGCCGGGTGAGAGGATCAGTAAATCCGACCCTCGTTCCCCCGGTCGCCACCTCCTTTTCGATGATATCACAGACTACGGGATCTCTCCTGCGATGCGCGTCTTTAAAGATGGGCATCACTCCCCGGCGACGGCATCGGTGATCATTTGCTAGGTGGTATATTTGTGGGGGTGGAAGCTGAGAACGGTCCTCACGTACCTCCCCTGTAACCCCCATCCCAAGTTGCCATCCACCTCCTCTGCGTCGGGGATACCCTTCCTCTCGTTTCTTGGCTTCATTGCCCGAAGAGTCGAAAATGGCTGTTCTGACGCTATTTCCCCTGCGCGAAAAATCAATCCATGTGGAACATAGCCACCCTTCGCCCAGCTTGTTGGGCCCTGCCGTGGGGTGGGCGAGAAATATTCCGCTGCCGACCTTGGTCGCGTACCGGGAAAAGGCGAGTCACACCACGGGCGAATGTAGTTTTTTGGCGTCTCAAACCGAGTCTCGTGCAGGTATTTCCCAAGGAGGTCCACCACATCCTGCCCCTCGAACGGCCGGAGTGGTGGGTGACATGCGATTCGATCGGGCTTTTCCTTGAGACCGAATGCCGGTTCCCCTTAGAATCGGAAGATGAACGCTATCACTACCACGAGGAACACGGACTCGTTCCGGGGAACCGACAAAAGGGGTGTGGTCTCACCAGTTCGTTCGTCAAGGGGCCCAGCGCGGAACTGATAGACCTCTACCGGCGTTTTGTGAGTCCGGCCAATCCTCGGTTTTGTTTCCTCCTTTCTTCGACCGCCTCCCGTGGACCGCTGGGTCGCCCCACCCGGGAGCCGCTCCGTACCCCATATTACAGTATTGCGCAAAGCTTTTCCCCCTTCCCGCGCTTGTTCATATATGGATTCTATTTGTCCTCGTTTCGTCACACCCACCCGTCCTGGGTTCTGTTGATCCAGAAATTTGCCGCCTCGACCCCCCTTTCTCTTGATACGCCGCTATTGAATTCGTCCTGGAAAATCTTGTGCTAATTGTTAATGAACTGAACCGCGTTCTCCGGATTATAGCTGTTGCCAGACCTCGCCTGCCCAAAACTGAAGCTGGTCTGTTCGCCAGAGGACGGAGACTGGTGGATCATCCCCTCGCACTTTGATGCATTCTTGGAACGGCTGTACCACAATTGATGATATTTATCGCTACCATACAATCGCTTGCTACCTACTGTCCCTACAAAAGTGTACTTAATCCCCCTCCTGTATCCACATGGAAATTGAAATATTTATTTAAGCTTTGGATAATGCCGAGTGTGAGAAAGTCGAGGACCGAAATGAACCGATGCGCCGGGATTGTCCGAGAGTCGGTTCAGTTTCCAAGATCGCCTGGTGGACTGCCTGACCAACTCCGCACTTAGCGAGGCGGGGACCACGGAAGAAAAATAAAGGGAGAAATGTCGGCTACGGCGACTACGACGTTGTCTGATACCCTTGTCGTGGGCAGACAGCCCCAGCAATCGGTGTGTTTTCATCCATTTTTGTCCCTTCTCCCACCACGTCGTTCTGCCCGCATCTCCGGCTCTTCCTCGCCTTCTTTCCATCCCCCCACGACCCGGTAGTCAAATGGTCTCGATCCCCAATTCACATCCGCAAACCGCTCCAGTGGGGTTCGGTTTCCGTTTCCCCGCCCACGGGTAAACGAACGCACACATCGCCACCCGACCCAGGCCACCACCACCCGCAGTATGCGGCACGCATGTTAGGGCATCTCTCGGGTGGTGGGGAACCGTATTCCCTCGTGGACTGGGACCGGGTACTGTGTGTTGTGTGTTGCATGCGGAGGGGAAGATCGATTCACCGAACCGTCGAGCCACCGGGCCAGTTTGCGTGTGGCAAAGTGGGAGGCAAAGGGGGAGATAGTAGGCCAGACCTATGAGGTTTATCCTCACCCGACCACCGCCCACCTCCTGCCCCTTTTCCCGATTCCCCGATCGGCCCTTTGCTTGCATATCCTTCAAGTCGTATACTGATCGCAAATGATTTCCAAATATCCAGGATTACAATCATGTTTATGGACACCCTCCACCTCAGCCGCACGCTCCCCACAATCACTCGAATCACACGAACCATAACCATCCAAATCACAATCACAATCACGCCCCTGCCCACTCTCACTCCCACTCCCATTCGCATATAACCCAGCAACAGGCCCAGCAGGTCGTCGGTTCCCTCCACTACGCTTTGCCTTCCCAACAAACCCAACAACAACAACCTTCACAGGACCCACGACGAACAGCCATAGGTCACGCTAATCAACAACAGCAGCCACCAGTCCCTCCCCCACCTCCCCCACCCCAGCAGGCCCAGCAGTCGACGAGCAATGATCCTGGTCCGTCTGCCCAACAAGTTCAACAGGACTTGGGAGCCGGTGGACAACCAGGTTCTTCAGGGTCAATGATGTACCACCCTCCGACTTCCTCCTCACCTAATGTAATCACGTCACCCTCCAGAGTCACAAAACGCAGGGAGTCCGACGCTATGCCAGGAGACGACAAGCCTGTGAAGCGGCGACGGGGGAGCCAATACGGCCACGGCCACACGCAGGATCACGCCAGTGGCGTTGGTGGGGCCAGCGAGGACTTACTGGGAGGGGCCGCCGATAACCCAGGCGCAAAACATTGGTCTGATGAAGAGAAGACCAAGTTTTTCATTTGGCTTCTTGGTTCAGACGAGCATTGGGAGCAGTTTGGAACAAAGATGAACACTTGTTTCCGAGAGGTGTGTGAGATGAATGCCAAATTATTTTCTTCTTGCCCCCATCCATCCCCCCAGAACAAGCAAGGCGTTTTTATTTCAATTGGGTCGTTTTTCTTCCATTCCATATAAGGCGCAACTGGACAGGGAGCGTCGTCATTCGCCGAACGTTATTCGTTGCGATCGGTTCATCCAATCGCCGCTTCTTCTTGGACCCGTTGAAAACTGCCGGAAAATCTGACGCCCCGTTTTGACTTGTTGTTCTATAGTGTGCGCAGGCGCTTTTCAATAACAGGAAGACGTTCACAGCGCTCAAGAGTTGCTACCATCGAAATCTGGACACATTCAAGCAATTGACGACGTTCGAGCAGTTCAATGGGCCGTTCGAGGCAGGTTTGGTTGATCCATCCAATCAGAATGAGCGTCAGACCCACTTTGAGAAACGACTCGAGGCCGCGAGGACAGCTGGCTGCTCCATCGGCAATCTCAGCCCGCGGATCGTTGAGAGCTGGGCCAAGAACGGGTGGTACGACATGTTCAAGCGACGGTTCGTGACGCACTCCCTTTTCCCTCTTCTTCCTCCCCGTTGGTTGCTGTATTCATTCCACCAGGCGGTGATGCGATAAATAAGCGAACGCGACCTTGCCATGTTTCCCCATTTATCCGCGCAAGAGCACCCCTTTCCCTCCTTTCTTCTCGACCCACATCCGTTGCTTCTTATTTTTTGCAACTTCCCTTATACGGTCAGCGAACTAACCTATTGTTATGTGATTCTCCGTGGTTTGCGCACCAACCCTTTGGTGATGCCGCCACAGATTCTATGCAGAAACAAACCGGTCTATGCTTGTGATGTCATCCGGACATGGCGGACCGCGAGAACGCGAACCACCACCTCCCCCTCCGATGTCAGACCCGGGACCTTCAGTGCAAGTGCAAGCGCCAGACACCCGGAGCCCGGAACCACCTTCCCATCATGACCCCCACTCTAACCAATTGCAGGCCCCACCGTCACCACCGATATCCAACGTCGGTCTAAACCCGTTGAATAGGCAGATGCATCACCAGATGTTGGACTCTAACCCGTTACCGACGTACCATCCCACGCAGTCATCTCAGTCTTCCACACAACCAATGAACCAAATGGTGGTCGCCAGCTCGAGTTCGATGACAGGGATCGACCAAACGGTTACGCATCTCACCGGGTTGACGCAGAGCCTCATCGCGACTTACGCTCATATGGTCCAATCACAATCGGAAGACAGCCGTGCAAAGTTGGAGTTTATGAAGAGGAGAGACGAGAGGGAGCAGGAAGATAGCCGAATACGGAGAGAGATGGACAAACGGAAAGAGGAGAGGGAGGTTCTCGAGTTGGAGAGGACGAGGGAGCGAGAGAAGATCAAACAAAAATCCGACCTCGCGACGGAGCTGCTTTCGAATCCAAACGTCGATGCGGGGGTGAGGGAAGCTGCGGCGGACTTTCTCAAGAAACTGTTCCAATACTGATGTTTAACTGGTATGTAACCCCTCGTGTGTGTGTACCACTATTGCCTGTATTCTGCGTTGTTTATTATCCTTCGGGTCCGATTCGTCTTGCTTTCATGTACAATGGATATCCACGTGTATGGCATACAGTGAAGGGCGATGATGATTATCCCCATGGAGGTACATAGGCAAACACAGCGATGGAGAGGTAAAACTGGTGGTTTAATCCGCTTTCACGGCGTACTTCCTCTTGGGGAAGTGGATGTCCTTCTTGTGTTGCCTCGTCGTCTTCAGCTTTTTCTCGTGCTAAAAGTGGCAAGGTCGTCAGGGTACGCTACGGATGAAACGGGCAAAGGACAACAGGGACGCACAGTGGTCAACCGCCTTCGAATAGCCCTCGTCTTCTTTGGCCGCAGATCGAGAGGTAGGTACTTCTTTTTCTTGTAGAACTCCCGAAGGTGTTGACGAGACTTTTGGTTGGTCACGGTCAATACCCGAGCAATCGACTTGCGAACGGAATTGCTGGAGGTCAAAATGTGAACACGTCAAACGGTCAGCATTTCCCCACCCAAGTGAAATTGAAGGGGGAGACGAACATCTTGGTCAATTTGGCGGCGGATCCACCGGCGATTTTTTGTACGCGCAGTTTCAGGAGATCGTCCTTGAGCTCAGCCAGTTGTTTGACCAAGTCATTCTTGGTCCTACAAAGATCGAATGACACCAGTGAGGGTCAGTCAAGGAAAACGTCCCAGCTGGTGTTGACGAGACGAATGCGCACTTTGATTGGAGTTCGTAGGCCTTGACTTTGCCGGGCATCGTTTCAGCGTATGGGTCTTGAGGGCTGGTCGCTGTGTGGAGGGTGGAGATACCGGGTGGGGGTCGTGGGAACGTTTCCCCTGATGACTGTACAGTTCAACCCGGCTCAACCTCCGGGAGATCGACTGAAATCATCGGCCCGGCCGCGCCGGCTGCGACTTGTTGGGGACGGAGATCAAACTTACATAGCTGGAACGATTTGCATTCCACTGATGTAAACGACCCGTTGGATTGATCCATACTCCAGCGGATGGTTGTCGGGTGCGACTACTGCTCATTGAATGCCGACGATACGAGAAAACCGGTGGGGGGAATTGTTGCAGCGCAAAAATTGTGCCCACGACACCAATTCACCAGGAACTCTATCGCGGGGGTTTGAATTGGTACAGTTGCGCCGAAGCTACGAGCTGGTTTACTTCGTGAGTGGAATCGTGGAATCGTGGAATCGTAAATAGACACCCCCGCTCGCCCGACGGAGTGTGGACCCCGGCCGCTGATGCTCTTCTCCGGCAGATAGAACTATGCTCGGTAGTGCCCAATGATGGAGGAGTGTACAATTCGCCTTTTTTGGCTGTGTATTCTCGCTAGCGATGTCTCCGTTGTCTAGGACGGTCTTAATCACCGACAGACCGATGCCGGAGGACGCGCCAGCAGCCAGGCTTAACCTTCGGTTGGTTGCAATCCCCGTTAAAATGTATTCTAGACAGGTATAAGAGTGGTTCCACGTGATTCAAACCGCCGCTGCTGTTCTCATTCACAGGTCAAGCCACCTTCACCGCAACCCATCCTAGTGTTATGGCATCTCCGCGGATCTGGTTAAGTGAGGAGCGTACGCCATGTTGCGCCTTCCGACAGAACTGACGAAAACCACACCTAGTCACTGGCGCATCCTCCGGCATCGGTCTGTCGATGACCAAAACCGCCCTGGACAACGGAGACATCGCAATTGCCACCCTCCGCAAACCCTCAGCCCTGGACAACCTCAAGGCCAAATACCCCTCCGACAAACTCCACACCCTCAAGGTCGACGTTACCAACGAAGACGATATCATCGCGGCCTTCAAGTACGCCGAAGAGGAGCTCGGTCGCATTGACATTGTCTTCAACAATGCAGGTCATGGCCTGTTAGCAGAAGTCGAAGGAACCTCCCACAAGGTGGCAAAGAAGATGTTCGACGTCAACTTCTGGGGAGCCATGAATGTTTCCAAGGAGGCCGTCCGGTTCTTCCGTGAGGTTAATAAACCTCAAGGAGGAAGGTTATGGAACGTCTCCTCCATGGCCGGTATCCTCCCCGTTGCTGCTCTGGGATATTACAGCGCATCGAAGCACGGTAACACCCCTTGCGCCTCGTTCTTGAGGAACATCGAGTGATCAGTCTTTTCTCCATCAGCCCTGGAAGGTGCCACTGAGGCTCTTGCCGCCGAACTCGACCCAAAGTGGAATATTAAGGTTGGTACCATTGGATTCCGTCGTAAATGACCTAACATTCGGAAATAAGATCACCCTTCTGCAACTCGGCGTTTTCAAAACTAGGAATATGCAACCAGAATCCACACCTGTTTTCCCGGTCCACCCTGCCTACACGGATCCTACGCTGACGGGAAATATCTTGCGTAACCCCAAGAGCAACGGTAGATTTCGAGGCGGGGACCCCGACAAGGCCACCGCAATGCTTTTCCATAAGCTCGCGAACGATCCAGAACCATCGCTAAGGGTCGCCGTCGGGTTGGACTCTAGCAGCCGCATAAAGCAGAAGTTAAAGGACGTCGAGGCGGATATCGTGAAACATGAGAGTTGGTCTGACAACCTCTATTGAATGGACCTGTTATCAGTACCTGGCCACTGGGAACGGCTGGCCTAAAGTTATCCTCACAGGTATAAAACAGTTGACTTCACTGCGCGGCTTAAGACCGGGTATTCGTCGGAGAAGGGCACCGGTGGCCGAGATCTCCACTGATGAAGGATGTGCACGATTCGCCCTTTTCGGCTACATTTTCTCGCTGGCGATATCGATGCACTGTTTGATCCTTTACTATGGCTCACATCAGGCCTTTCCTTTGCTGCGGTTGTTCTGTCATAGCAGTGTTTATCTTATAGGGCTACAAATTTTAGCACCGTGAGCATTCCATCCAGGTTACCCTGCATACAATCTGTAGTGCGCACGGATCGCTCTCGCGGCGACTGGCCCTGTCCGCCGTATCCCGAACACCCACTGCGTCCCGGCGCTGGGATCGATCGATTATTCGATCACTGGCAGCTGGTGGCCGCCGTGGCGGATACATACTGTCTCTAAACCGCGCGCAGCTGGAGTATGATCCTACGACTGTTCTTCTCGAAACTCACCTTACCTTCCAAATTGCCGGGGTCAGGATCAGCATAATGTCGGTGTTGCGGATCGTCGGTCACTTGTGAACATCAAGTATCTGTCCCTCCACCTCGGAACTTTTCCCCTCCCGGCAAATGGGAGGAGCTGCCTACAAAGGGAAGGGGGAAGACCTCGGCCAGATCCCCAGACACAGCGTTGGTATTACCCCATTGGGTGCCGGGATTGAGAACGGAAGGGGAAATCAGAAAAAAGGAACACAGCAGAACTCGCTTACGCGCTGAGCTGCGGACTGGGTGAGCGCGGGAGCAGGGGTACAGATCTTGTCCATCGTAGTCCGCCATACAAGACGCATTTTCTCCCACCTGTCCACTATGGCCTCTCCGCGCATTTGGTTGAGTGAGGAGCACACGTCGCATCGCACCGTCCGATAGAATTGACGAAGACTACATTTAGTCACCGGCGCATCCTCCGGCATCGGTCTGTCGATGACCAAGACCGTCCTGGACAACGGGGACATCGCGATCGCCACCCTCCGCAAACCCTCGGCCTTGGACAATCTCAAGGCCAAATACCCCTCCGACAAACTCCACATCCTCAAGCTCGACGTTACCAACGAAGACGATATCACCGCAGCCTTCAAGTACGCCGAAGAGGAGCTCGGTCGCATCGACATCGTCTTCAACAATGCGGGTCATAGCCTGTCAGCAGAGGTCGAAGGAACCTCCCATGATGTGGCAAGGAAGATGTTCGACGTCAACTTCTGGGGAGCTATGAACGTTTCCAAGGAGACCGTCCGGTTCTTCCGTGAGGTTAATAAGCCTCAAGGGGGGAGGTTATGGAACGTCTCCTCCTTGGCCGGCATCCTCCCATTCGCCACTGTAGGATATTACAGCGCATCGAAGCATGGTAGAATCCCTAGCATTGTCCTCGATGAACACTGAGTTATTTATCATTCCCCCTTTAGCTCTGGAAGGTGCCACTGAGGCTCTTGCCGCCGAACTCGACCCGAAGTGGAACATCAAGGTTTGTGCAAATTTGATTCTGTCGCAAGCGGTCTAACATTCGGGAAGATCACCCTTCTGCTCTTCGGTGGTTTCAAAACTAGAATCCTGGAACCAGAATCTTCACCTGCGTTCCCGGTCCACCCCGCCTACACGGATCCCACGCTGAAAGGAAACATCATGCGCAGCTACAAGGACAACGTGACGTACCAAGGCGGGGACGTTGACAAAGCCACCACGATGCTTTTCCATAAGTTCGCAGACGACCCAGAACCTTCACTAAGGTTCGCCGTCGGGTTGGACTCTAACAACGGCATAAAGCAGAAGTTGAAGAATGTCGAGGCGGATATCGTGAAGTACGAGAGTTGGTCTGATGCCCTCTGTTGAACGGACGTTTCAGAGGGGACGGGATCGAGCTGGAGTTGCCCACACATCACGACTCGCCTCCGGGTATTGGTTTCGGTCGCACATCGATGGGGGAACCCCACGGTTTTATTCTGCGGATAGCACTGTGAATGTAACACCGTAGTGTAGAAATACAAGGAATGCTTGTGCACCGCGAGGAGACGTCGTCTGTCAACACAAGGGACGAGCCAAGCGAAGTCCTGGACGCATGGAGAAACCTGACCGCAGAGCTAGTAGCCATCAACGTTCGGTGCTTTTGGGAAGAAGTGGGTGATTTTACTGTCTGGACTGGAGGCCTCTCCTCAAAATTTCTGAAGTAGTTTGGATATCTTCTGGGCAATAGAACAAGAGGATGCACGGTGATCCTGGCTCGAATAGCGACAGCGCGAGAGGGCCTTACACGTTTTAGGAGTAAATTTTGTGCTTGTACAAACCTCCAAGCTTCAAGGTGCTCGAGCCAGCCGGGCCTCGTGGCCGCACACCAGCTGTGACCTCGGTGGGAGCGGGGATCAAACATGTTTAGCTGACGCGATTTGCATTCCACCGGTGTGTACAGCCCGTTGGACAGACCCCCCCCCACGGCAGACAACGGTCGGATGTGGCTACTACTCACCGAATACTGGGAAAACGGACGAACGGAATTGCAGCAGTGGGCGCCAAGATTGTGCCCAAGGGGCGGATTCACTGGGACCTCTATCGTGCGACCCTTGATTGGCACGGTCACGCTGAAGCTGTAAGTTTGCATACTTTGTGAGTATGGTGATCACGTCACCACAAATACCCATCCCTGCTCGTCCAACGGAGTGCCTGCCAATGGCGAGCAACGATCTCCGTCCCAAAAACTCCGCATCAGCGAGGTGCGGAGATTTAGCCTGAGGCTCACGCTATGGTCTCCCCCATCCGTCCGACGAGAAGGCTTGGTCGACTTCAGAGCGTTCACAGCTAGACCATGACGGGGAACCTGCGGAATAGCCACTGCGGCGCGACCCTCTTGACTTGTCGTTGCAGTAGGTGGCCGCCAATAAGGCTATACCCCTTCGGATCAACATTCAGAAGCTTTCAGGTGGTGAGTGAACGGATGGGCCAGTCGTTCTGTTGAGCATTGAATTGACAGTGGAGATCCCGACCCCTTCTCCGACGGATAGAACAATACCCGGTCTGGGTCATCCAGTGATGAAGGATGTACAATTCGCCCTTTTGGCTGCGGCTTCTCACTGGCCATACACTGTGACTATCTGATCCTTCACGTGTCGCATGTTCCCCATAGACCCTCTTCTTTGTTCTTGTTGCCATGAGTATCAGTAGCCACCCTACAGTGCCCCATATTCCAGCATTTTGAGTGCCCATCTCGCGGATCCTACATACCGCATATCGTTCGCCCAGATCGCTTTGCTGTGGCTAGCCCGCCCGCCGTCCGGTGCCGATCAATTATTCGATCGCTGAGTCTGGAGAATGTGTGGGTGTGGGTGTGATATGACAACCGTTATGCGGGTGGGTCACGACAATCACTGTGTAAGTAGGTTATGACAATCACTGTGCGAGTGGGTTATGACCACTAGAATGTATTCCCTCCAAGTATAATAATGGTTGTATAGAAAAGCATACGATTTAAACCGCTCCTGTTGCTCCCACTCACAAATCAAGACACCTTCTCTCCCACCCATCTCGGCGTCATGGCCTCTCCACGTATTTGGTTGAGTGAGGAGCACACGTCACATCGCACCGTCCGATAGAATTGACGAAGACCACATTTAGTCACCGGC
>Ga0307511_10000505_pt1 | contig 42033 bp, 20 predicted proteins | sample 13_EM_MG_FD_200266 | JGI IMG/M metagenome (GOLD analysis project Ga0307511, IMG submission 200266) | Populus trichocarpa ectomycorrhiza microbial communities from riparian zone in the Pacific Northwest, United States - 13_EM | ecosystem: Host-associated > Plants > Roots > Unclassified | place... | reverse complement strand
CCGCAGGACTTCAGCAACTGTGCCCTTGCTGGATGGGACCCGCCCATCCCAGCCGGGAAATCCCGCAGACAGGATCGTATGAGAAAACCCTCCCTCATGCACAGAATGATGATTACGGCCCGTCAGCAACGCAGCACGGGTGGGTGCACAAATACCAGCCGTATGAAAATTAGTATAACGGAGACCATTATTTGCCAGACTGTCAAAAACCGGGGTGTTGATCAACCCTCCGAAAGGATGAGCGGCGCCAAAGCCTACATCATCCAATAGTATCCAGACTACATTGGGAGCTCCGGCCGGGGCTCTCACCGGATCCGGCCACCATTCTTTGGAATCGGCCAGCGTCTTGCCTACGACGCCCTGGTAGGGCTGCGGTGGAGCCTGTGCGGACACTTGTGCTCCAGCCAGAATAGCCGGCAATGATAACGTAAGCGCTAACAATATTTTTTTCATATATGTGTATCTATTATTTACTGATTATCTGCATGGTTAATTTTCATCTCCTCCAGGGGGAGTACTCCACAATAGCATGGCTAACTCATCACCATCCCGGATTTTGTTTAAAATTCGGATTGCTCCCTCCATATAGATCGATTTCCGTTTGAGGGATCGGGAACAAGGTATCCTTCAAGGACGCAGCCACTTTTGGATTGCCATACATACTGTGCACGGCATTCAAATAATATTGCCCCGGACCTTTGTCGGTCCTTCTCACTAAGTCAAACCACCGTTGGCTCTCCTGTATAAATTCTCTTCTTCTCTCATTGAAAACGGAATCCCTGAAATCTGACTGGCTCAGCCCCACCGGCAGATCGTACGTATGATTACTATAATTACCCCCGCTGGTATAAGATTTATAAGCCCTTCCCCTCACTATATTGATAGCGCCATAAGCATCCTGCGTTGGTCCCCCGTTCAATTCATTCAACGCTTCGGCATATAAAAGCAGCACCTCGGAATAACGGATCACCGGGAAATTGATCTTGGAGTTGGCGCCTTGATTCCCCGCCAGCGCGGTGACAAAACCAGTGCTTTGATCCACAAATTTCAGGAAATTGAAAAAGGGCCATTTCACCCACTTTTGTGTAGTTTGATTGAATAAGGAATCGTAAAAAGTTGCATCCCTTCTCTGATCTGCAACATCGAATAAATTAACTACCGTACTGTCTGCAGGAATATCGGCCGTATACGCCGAATTACTCCACGTAAAGGAACTGAGGGTATTCGTACTGGTAAAGCCTCCGACTGTTCCATTAAATTGCGCAGAGAACAAATGCTCCTTACCATTCTTGGTAGCAGCCTGAAAAGCGTCGGCAAACGCAGGGAACAGATCATATCCATAGTTGCCCGTGGTTGCATCTGCTAAATTGGCCGTGCCCGCCGTAATAACTTTCCTGAGTTCCGTAACCGCGTCTGCCCAATCCCTTCTCGTCACATATACTTTAGCCAGCAGTGCATGTGCAGCGCCGCTGGTAACCCTCCCCACATTGACACCGGAATAGCTTGCAGGCAAAGAGACGGCAGAATCCAGATCTGCGACGATCTGCTGATAAACGGAATCCACAGTCGTTCGTCCCGCCAGAACATTTGCATTCGCCAGCGTAGCCGGATCGTGCAACACCAATGGTACCGCCCCGTACAAACGCACCAGGTCAAAATAATACAAGGCCCTGATAAACCGGGCTTCCCTTATCAGGTTGGCCGACGTATGCGTGATGTCGATAAATTGAGCAGCCGGAATCGCCGGAATTTTATCAATGGCTATATTAGCCTTATTGATACCCCAATAAAGCTGGGCATATATTTTATGTACCCTGTCATTGGTGCTCACATAGGTCGCCGTACCTAAAGCTCGTACATCCGGATTGGTATTGGAGGGGCTATACACCTGGTTGTCACTGGGATTGTCTACGATCAGGTTCAGGTTCCTCCCGTATAAAGGAAAGTCGTTGTTAATATCCGTGGAGAGAGTGCTATATACAGCCGTTACAGCGGCAATGGCATCCGATTGCGTTTGATAAAAGTTGTCGTTGGTAAGACTGCCCTTCGGCGCCTCCGCAAGCTTATTGCAAGCGGGCAACAGGCTTATTCCAAAAGCACCTATTGCAAATGATATCAATATCTTTTTCATTTCGTAATGTTTTTAATTTGTGCCAATCTCTACTAATTGGAACCAAAACGCCCGTGGCGGTTTTACCCCTAAAAAGTTATATTCAGACCTGTCTGGAATGTTTTATTGTTTGGATACACACCGTAATCGATTCCCGGTTGAAGATTATTCTGGTCATAAAAATTAACTTCCGGATCCAACCCCTTATACTGAGTAATAGTAAGGAGGTTCTGAGCAGAGAAATAAATCCTGATCTGCTTTGCCCGGAGCTTTGATGCAATAGCCTTCGGCAAATTATAACCAAGCGTTATATTTTTCAACCGTATATAAGAACCGTCTTCGATATAGGTGTCCTGCACCTGCACTACAGGAGCATTCACCACTTTGGGGAGCTTACCGCCGGGATTGGCAACGGAATCCCATCGGTCCAGCAATACCGCTGACACATTGGTAGTAGTTGTTGTTTTCTCCAACTGCTGCTGCAACAGGTTAAATATCTTATTACCAAAAGATCCCTGGAAGAAGACAGACAGATCAAAGTCTTTATAGTTGAAGGTATTGTTGAGACTGAGCGTGAACTTCGGCTGTGCATTGCCAAGATTTTGCTTATCATTGGTGGTAATGGCAGCTCCTGTAACACCCGGCGCATGCAGGTACTTTCTGTCTCCGGTCACCTGGGAAACACCTGATAAGAGGGCTACTGATTTGGACCCGTACACATCATTGGTGGTTAAAAGACCATCGGTTTTATACCCCCAGAAAGTCCCTACCGGAAGACCCACCTTCACAATCACCGGGGATACCTGTCCCGTAGGCGCCACAGGCTGAAAAGACTGACTTGGCCCTAAACTCAATATTTTATTGGCATTGGCGGAATAAATAATCGTTGATTTCCATAAGAAATCTTTGCTTACTATATTCTCTGTGTTTAAAGAAAGCTCTATGCCTTTGTTTTCCAGGCTTCCGATATTCTCAGAGGCAGTAGAATACCCGGTAGACAAAGGGATCAACCCACCACCGGTTATATATAGGTTGGTCGTTTTTTTATAGTAAACGTCTGCCGTCAGGTTGATCCGTTTCTTGAACAACCCCGCATCGATGCCCACATTATACTGTGTAGTAGTCTCCCAGGTCAGATCCGGGTTGGATAATTGTGAGGGGGAAAGCCCGTTTACGCCCGCCAGCGGACTGCCGAAATAATATCCGTTGGAATTGATGGTAGCGATGGAACTGTATGCCGGGAAATTGGCATTGCCTACACTACCGGCAGTGAGGCGCAGCTTTAAACTGTTTACAACTTTGTCGTATTTACTAAAAAAATCCTCCTCCGACACGTTCCAGGATACCCCGACGGATGGGAAAAAACCCCATTTTTTATTGCCTCCCGTTGGAGAGGCCCCATCTGCCCTCCCGGTAAGGGTGATATTATACTTATGCTCATACGAATAGGATACCCTGCCCAACCAGGAATTCCAGGTCTGTTTTGCTTCACCGGAACCTGCGACCTTATTGGCAGTAGCTAAATACAAATTATTGTAGCTCAGCGCATCCGAAGGGAAGGATTGCCCTGCTAAAAAAGTGTTTTCAGATTTTTGATATTGGGTGGTGTACCCCGCCAGTACATTAAAAAAATGCTGGTTATTAAATGCCTGATCGTAGGTCAGCGTATTTTCATTCAGCCAGCCTGTATAAGCGATCGTGCCGATGGAGCCCGCCCCCGTTATGCTGCCGCTATTATTGCCGGCTGAAGTATAAGACGGGGAATAATAGTTTAGCTTGGTATTTAGCAGGTCCGTCCCGAAAGTAGTCTTAAAGGTCAATTGATCCAATAACTTATACTCTGCCGAAAAATTCCCCAAAATGCGTGTCAGGTTTGTCTGGTTGGTAGTGACAGCAATATCCTGTATGGCATTATCCGAAAATTGCTGGCCATTGATCGTATTAATGGTGGAGTTGATAGCAGCCTGCAGTTTAGTATTATAGGTACCATCGGCATTCTTTACAGTTTGCAGGGGGTTATTGATATACAGCGAAGAAAATGCATTACTGAAACCAATGCCATTATAGGCAGCGCCCGTCAGTTTATCCTCTGTAGAGCTGCTTCCAAAAATACTGGTGGCCAGCTTCAGCCGGGCCGAAAAATTCCTTTCATAATTAAAGCGGGCAGAATATCTTTTATAATCGGTAGCCCTTAATATACCATCCTGCTTAAAATAATTACCCGAAAGGGAATACCGCGATTTTTCATCGCCCCCATAAATGCTAAGCTGATGGTTTTGTATGTGGCCGGTCCTGATGGCTGCGCCGGGCCAGTCTCCCGACACCCCAGCATTCCCCAGAGAATCGATTATCTTCTTGTTGGATGCCAGCCCCGCCTGTATGCCGGGTGTAGCAGCATAGAGATCATCGAATAATTTAGCCCATTGCGGCCCGTTAAGCACGGCCAGTTTCTTACCAGTCTGCTGTGTACTGAAAGAAGGGCTATAGCTGATATTGTTGCTGGTCTTTGTACCTTTTTTGGTGGTGATGATCACTACCCCGTTTGCTCCCCGGGAACCATAAATAGCCGTAGCGGAGGCATCTTTCAAGACATCAATGGATTCAATATCTGCGGGATTGATGCTTGCAAGCGCATTGGTCGATACCCCTGTCACAGCGGTTCCGGCGGCAGGCGCCAGATTGGTAAGACTGTTATCATTGTAATTGATAAACCCGTCAATTACATACAAAGGATCATTCCCAAAGCTAAGTGAGTTGCCGCCCCGTATCCGGATACTGGAAGTGGCGCCGGGCTGCCCCGAACTTTGCGATACGGTCACACCTGCCACAGCACCCTGCAAAAGATTGTCGAATGAAGCAGCGGGACGGCTTAAAAGGCTTTTAGATACCGTCCCTACCGAACCTGTTATATCGCTTTTTCGTTGAGTGCCGTATCCTACTACCACCACCTCGTTCAGCGACGAATTGCCCCCCTTCAGTTGTATTTCGACGTGCCCGTAGCTGTCGACCGGCACCTCAAGTTCCTTGTAACCCACATAGCTGACTACATAAATAACAGGCACCCGCTGCCCTGTTATGAATTTGAACTCGCCATTCTGATCCGCAATGACTTCATGCGTGGTACCCTTAATATGCACGACCGCCCCGGCCAAAGGATCTTTCGTCTTCTCATCGATTACTCTTCCGAAAAGGGATACATTATTGTTTTGTGCAATTACTAAAAAAGGGGCGGTCCAAAGAAGAATCACCGCTCCCAGCCTGACGGCGGCCCTGGGGAGAAAACGAACGAATAGCCTGACGATGGTATATTTTTTATACCTTTGAAACAGATTCATTTTAATGATATTTTATCGTTAATGTATCAGGATGAAAATCAGTATGTGATTGGCGTTACGGACTGATTTCATCTCACGTACCGGTAGGAAGTAATTCTTACCGGTTTTTTTATGCTTAATATGTCATAATTAATTTATATAAGTAGAGGAAAAGGCCTGCAATAAGAATTAGCAACAACAACAGCAGCATTCTTTTAAAAGGATACCACAGTACCCACCTTTCCGTAAGGTCGGTTTTAAGCCGGAGATGACTGAAGAGGAAATAGTTCCCATAATACAATTATTGGCGTTGCTGGTTAATAACGGTACAAATGTAAAGGAAAATCTATTAGTCCACCAAATTAGTAGGGAATAAAATTAAAAAAATATAGCCAGCGGAGTCTTTTCGGGCTAAAACCGGGAAAAAAAACGAACATTTAGCCCAAGCCAAAGTATACTTTGGGCTAAATCAATGATATTTTCATACATTTAGCCTAATGCGGAAAAAAGCGTCGGGAAGCTTTTTTATCCCTGGCAGATCTATAAAGATTGAATATAGGAAATATTGATCCCCACAAAACAATCATCTACACAACCGTCATTAGCATATCCACAGGAAGAAATCATTCCATTGTTTTTTGCTTCAAAATACGCTTTTGCATTTTGTCTTTTGACCAGCCATTCGGTTCTGGCTTTTTCATAGATCTGGTCCAGGGTTATAGACTCCGCAGCACTTGACTGAGTATGTGTATTTATTTCGTTTTCATTTTCAGTCCATTCCAATGCCCCGGCAGGAATATTGGCAGGATACCCTCTGGGTGAAGTTAATTTAAAATAACGCTGTGTAATTTTTCCACCAGTGACTGTAATCATCGTCTCCCAACTGAACCCGGTCCAGGAAGCTCCTATTACCATGTAACGGTAAGAATTACCTGAAGCTTTCTTAAAACTCAGGTATTCGTTATAACTTTTGTCAAAATCATTCTCATAGCTAATATTGCTTTTGTGACAAGCTATAAACAAGGTGCTCATTAAAAGCAGGTAGGTTAAAATGATGGGATGTTTCATGGTGTTAAGGTGACCCTTTTATGATAGCCAGGGCTCGTTTCCTCAAATGACAATAAATTTTTAAGGACCGTTGCACGGGAAGGCTCTGCACTAAAGAAAAAGCAGGCATGATAAATACGTTGCCTGCTTTTCAAAATAAATGGTCCCATCTAAACAGCGTGCTCTTCTGTCAAATGAACATCAGGTAGCCCAAGTGACTTCTCTACATTTACTTCATAACAGAAGTTCTTAGCATACTTGCCCGCATTCATATCCAGGAACTCTTGAACTTCCTGAACGGAATCGGCTTCCCAAAGGCAAGTACCTGTTTTGCCATCTTTGGCAGGATAAACGCCATGCAGTTTTAAATTGCCAGGCAGGTTCATTGTAACGTCTTTTGCAGCAGCCCAGAAACTTTCAGGATCGCTGATGTTGTGATGAGCAATAATTAGCATAGCTTTAAATTTTTTCGGTTAATAAATAAATTGCCCGATACACAGGGTGGGAGTAAAAGCGAAGTATTTGAAAAATACCTGATAAGGCTTGAGAAGGAAAATGAATGGAGTTAAAAAGTTACGCCAAAACAAAATGTATTCCAAATATTACTTTGCACAATCCTTCGCCATAATCCCCTTTATCTCCTCCCCAGTCAAAGGCGCCCCGAATACTTTCACCCTGTCCAAATACCCGCTAAATACTCTCTTACCAGGGAACTCCTCATTTCTCCCCAAGGTCCATTTATTGGTCCCAGATAAGTTGACCCGGCCTTCCACCCGGGCAGTCCCCTTCTGCTGCCCATCTATATACACCCGCAGGGCACTCCCTTCACACACACCCGCAATATGATGCCAATGCCCCAGCCAGTCCACCGGCAAGTCCACCGTGCAGTCCCCTCGTCCCCATCCTCCCGCGAAAAAACTAAGCCGTTTATTATCCACTATTTGCAACACATGGTTGTCCCCCTTCGTGAACAGGTCCACCAGATCATCTCCCCCCGCCACCGGGTATACCCAGGCCATCATGGTAAGCGTCTCCCCCATACTATCCAGGCTGAGAGAATTAGGAACCTCTACATAACAATCCTTCCCAAACAACAACAGACCGGTGGTATCCCGCGGCTGAACGCCCACGCGGTCGCCCTTATCCCGCGCACCTCCGCCCTCACCCCGGATGATCCTTCCTCCGTTGCCAAACCCCGATCGATCAACCACCACACTGTCCCCGACGCCACCCTTCATCGATAGATCCAATACAACGGATTCCTCATCACGGCTATATACCTTAAAACTTTCCCTACTCCCCATCACTCCGATCGTCTGCACTCCTTCTCCTCTAACCGCCAGTTCCTGCGATAGCATCCTTTTTTCTCCCGGCCCCAGTAGCATGCTGTCTGTCCGAACTAAAGAATCATTAATCTTCACCGGGATATAAAATTCGCGGGATTCTCCCCCGATATTCTGCACCATAAAAGTAAGCTGCTGCACCTCACCTTTCCTGAGCACAGGCCGGACAACCAACCCGGTAATTTCTACCGGACTCAACCTTTCACCCTGTCCATCTCTCCCATCGCCCTTATCTTCCCCATTTCTTTTTACGGCCACCTCCACCTCTTCCATCCCTTCAATCCCAATCCTCACCCTTCCATATGGGTAAAGCCGACAGCCGATCGAATCAGTAACCACAGCCCCGGCAGCCACCAGGCAATTCTTATGACCACCCTCCCGGCCATTTACCAATAGCTTTACAATCTTCGTCCCCATACTGCCTTTATTACTGACAGAAAATTTCGCCCAGAATAATTCATGGGGCGTCACTTCCTTCTTCGAAACGGAAAAGTCCTGCATCCGGAAGTCCGGCTCCCCTTCCCGCGCGGGATCATCTTCCCCAACAGAAAAAACAGCTTTCCCCTTACCAAAAGCCGCCCCTTTAAAAGCCCCTGCCTCACCAGGTTGCGGCCCCATCTCAAACACCATTTCTCCTCCCCGTATAATCCACTCATGAGGCAGCAATAAGCCATCAAATTTCTTATTATTGACCAACAGCGATTTTACATATAGGTTTCTCCCGCTTTCCACCCCATTCTGAATCCCGATACCACTGTTCCCTACCCCCGTCCTATGATCCCGCATCCTTATCACAAATTGCTTTCCTCCTGGCAAATGCAGCGTCACCGCCCGAAAAATAGGAACGCCAATATCATAAAAAGGCCTTCCCGGACACAGAGGATAGATCCCCATCGCACTCAACACATACCAACTGGATAAGGATCCCAGATCATCATTACCCGGCAATCCCCCGGGAGTCGCCGACCAGCGTTTATCCATGATCGTTCTTATCCAGTATTGCGTCCTGTCCGGCCTGCCGGAATAATTAAAAAGATAGGGTATATGAAAGACGGTTTCATTATCAAATACGATAGACTGACTGACGAGCGCAGAATCCAGCCGGGCAGTAAAAGCGGCATTCCCACCCATCAGGTTCACCAGGTCTTTCGGATGCTGAGGAGCAAAAAAGGAATAGACCCATTTATCCCCTTCTTTATAACCGGTCGTACCAGGCTGCAGTTTGAAGAGGTCCCCATCCCGGGGCAATAACAACAATTCGACAGGATTGAACAGGTTTCTATAGGCATAGCCTCGCCCATCCAATACATTTCCCCGATGTTGGACAACTTCGGCCCACCGCCCCAACGCCCAGTCATCATAAGCATATTCCACTGTCCGGGTGACAGACTCAGGATACGTGAAAGGAATATATCCCCGTTGATGATAGACCTCCATATCCGGCTGTAGAAAAGGCCCATCCACCAGGCTTTTCGCCATGGCAGTATAAACCAGCGAGCTGTCAGACCCGTGTATGCCTTTCAACCAGCTATCCACAAGGATCGGTATAGCATGATTACCCGTCATCGGATCTGTAGGAAGATAGCCTGTCTGCCGGTAAATATCCAGCATCGACAAGATCATATCCCGCTGCCGGTCCGGAAATAAAAGACAGAGGAGCGGATGCAGGGAACGAAAAGTATCCCAGGGGGAAAATTGCCCATATTCATTTTTCCCTGAGGCGATATGCACCAATCCGTCGCGGCCCCGGTATTTCCCCTCCACATCAGAAATGATCCAGGGCACCAGTAAGGAGTGATAGAGCGCCGTATAAAAAATTTTCTTCTTTTCTTCGCCTTCTCGGCCATCTTCAACGCCGATAACCGACAATTCCTTCCGCCATTGTCCCGCCGTCCTCTCTTTCACCTGGTCAAATTCAACGCCACCAGTCTCTTTATCAATGTTTTTTTGCGCACTTTCAGGGCCGGCGGTTGCGACGCTGATCCGCAGAACAATAACAGTGGGCTTCCCGGCCGAAGGAGCCCATCGAAGGATCATCCCCTCCTTCACAGGTTCTTCCCCGTTATCATCCCGGTCATACCGGAGAACTACAGGAAAAGAGGTCCCTTGCAGCGAACGGGGAGCATTGCGGATGATCTTCCCCATTCCCCCGACATAGATCCGGGGGATAACATGGGCAGGAAAAGTAAACCGGAATACACCCACCCTCCCTGAAGTAGTAGCTTCCACCAACGTATGATCATCCGAAAATACAACACTGTAATAGCCGGGACTGGCTTTCTCGTCACGATGCAGAAATGATCTATCTACCAATCCACTCCGACCAGCCTCATCCCCCAGCGGCATGACTTTTATCTGCCCCGCCGAGCCACCCGGATAGCCACTCAAATGATGATAACAACTAAAAAAATAAATGGAGCTATCCCCATAATCATATCCCCCATCAGCCCTCGTCTCAGGCGTCAATTGCATCATTCCCCAGGGGGCCACCGCCCCCGGATAAGTTCCCCCCTCACTTCCCCACCGGGTGAAGACAGCGCTTTTACCTGTTCCGATAAAGGGATTCACAAAGGACAAAGGATCATTCCCCCGCCCCTGCGCGAACACCTCACCCCCCAACATCAGAAGCCAGACCAGCAACATACAAACCAGTCTTCCTGAAAATCTCATAAGATTTCATATTTTAATATAGATCTTCTTTTTATCCAGCCACCATCCTACCGACCAGCAAAGCAGCATATAACAAACAGCAAATACCAGCGTACCAAACGCACCCGGGAACACCGCCTGAAAAAAGATCTGGTTGATCCATGTATAAAAACTAAGTCCCGGCCGGACCCATATCAATTGCAAAGTAGTCAATAACAGCTCCGACAGTAAATAGATAGCCAATGGATTTTTACCAAAAACCTGGAAAAAATAAATACCCCGCCTCCACTCCTTTATTTCAATAACAAAGATCAACAATCCCAGGAGCGCCAGGTCTATCCCCACGGTAAGCAGCACAAAAGGGCTGGTCCATAATTTTTTGGCCAGGGGAAAGAACTGCCCCCAGAACAGGGCTATAGCAATAAGGACAGCGCCGGCCATCAGCAGCCTGGCAACAGATTCATAGTTCTTTCCCTTCTCCCGGATAAAGACCCCTGCCTGATATCCCGCAATCACATTCACGATGGCAGGCAACGTACTCAGCAACCCCTCCGGATCAAAAGCGATGGGTCCCCCTTTATCATGATAAAGATGATTATCCCCTAAAAGCCAGCTATCCAGCAACGTCCCGGCATTATGGGTCATGGTCAACTCCTGACCGTGCTGTCCGAAAAGATAAAGAGCAGCCCAGTACCCCACCAACAGGAATGCAGCCACCCACAGGGTCGCCTTCTTCGACAAATAATGTACGATCAGAGCGCCCGTACCATAACAGAGTGCTATTCTTTGCAACACGCCCATGATACGGGTATGACTTAAAGGATTAAAGGCCCATCCCCCGCCTTCCAGGCGGTGAACAAACGGGAACCAATACATCAGATACCCCAATAAAAATATAAGCAGCGTTCTTTTAAAAAGTTTTTTCAGGAAAGCCCCCTCTCCTTCATATTTGCCCATTGAAAAACTAAGCGCATTCCCAACGGCAAAAAGGAAAGAAGGAAATACGAGGTCTGTAGGCGTAAATCCAAACCACGGCGCATGATCCAGGGGCACATAAGGATCGGCGCCAGCGCCCGGCGCATTGACGATGATCATGAAACAAATGGTAAGCCCCCTGAACAGATCCAGCGAAAGAAACCGCTCCCCCTTTAACGACCGCTCACCCATCATCGACCGTTCGTCTTTTATTGCCCCGGGTATACTATATAACTTGGAATCAGACATACTGCACAACGTATTTAGAAATTAGAATAAACAGATAGATCCCGACTGGCCCCTCTCTCCGCCTGCACGGATACCTGGTCCGGCCGTTTGCCGTCATCATCCAGAATGATCAGGGTATTCCGCCCTGCATTCAACCAGCATTCCGGTATATACAGGCCCGGCGCACCCGTCTTTTCCGGATAACGGCCCAAATTGTGCCCGTTCACCCAAACAGACCCATGTCCCAAACCCTCCGTATGTACCCGCCAGATAGTATGCGGGCCTGAAACGCCATAGGCAGCAACGATGAATGAGCTGCGATAAAAACAGGGACCGGCAACCGCCATTGCATCCGCCATCGGAGGCAATGGCCTCCAATCCATGATCATCTCAGGATTCCCCACACCTCCACGCATACGCCACCCTGTTACCAGCTTCCCGGGGCCAGTATAATTCGCCCTCACCGGCCGGTCAATCCCCCCTTCATTGGAATAATTCTCCATGAACAAAGTCAGCTCCAACGGTCTTTGTAAAGTATCCAGGCCGCCAAGGACCACCTCGAAAGGCTGATTCCATCCCTCGTGCCGCGCCATCTTCCGGCCATTTATATACACAGTGGCATTCTCATCCACACTTTTAAATTTCAGCACGATCTGCGAAATGGCCGCCCCGGGATCTGCAAGAACGGTACGAAACCAGCCAAAGCCCTCTTTACCCCCAAAAGCATCCTGACCGATCGTATAATCCTTCCATCCGGCAGTCCCCGCCGCAGGAAATACCCGCTGACTGCTGTCTGAGGCTTTAAAAAAATGCCATCCTCCGAGTGTAACGATCGAAGAACCGCCTTTCCGGAGAACGGCATTTCCAAAAATACCCTTGCGGTCTACCGAATCCATAGATCCCAGGTAAGCCGCCAATTTATCCCGACCATCATGTGTAGTAAAAAACGCTAAGGCATGCGGCCCTTTCGAAAGGTTAAAAGTAATCTCCCCATCCCGGATATCTCCTGAACCGGCCGGTCGGCCATCCACAAAAGCAGTGGCCCTGTCCCCACCTTCTACCTGCAACGTATAGATGCCGGCCTCCTCCGTGGGAAGTACCGTACGATACCAGGCCTCCGCAGTCCCATCCCCATCTGCCCCCATCTGCAAAGGCCGCTCGCTATATTTCCAACCCTTATCATCGTATTTAGCTCCCCCGGGATAAGCGTCTGTCCGGAATTGCCAGGAGGTGAGTGCCAGCTGGTCCTTCCGGACGACAGAGTCACCGCTCCGCCCAGCATTATTCGTTTTTAATAACACCGGATCGGACCGATCTCCATACAACAAAACAGCGTACGCACCTGCGGCCTGCCTGCTATATATCCCATTTTCCTGCCACGGAAATTCTGCGACCAGGCTCACCCGCTCATGCTGCCTGTCACCATTTTGTACCCGTAGCTCCCCAACATAAGCCGGTCCGCAAACAACAAAATTCCTACCCCCCGATTCCAGGAACCAGGTACGATCCGCCAGTTGCCGATTCACCACCAATATCCTCCACTTCTTTCCTCCCGCGTTAAAACCATATTCAACAGGTGCAGGTGCATCGGAAAACTTCGTTTGCAGAACTATCCGCTGTAAGCCAACTTCATCCGCCGAACCGGCCATTCCCGCCTTCACAGAAAGCGCCCCTTCTCCGGAAATAGCCCCTCCTCCCTTCTCAACACTCACCTTCCCCCTCACCCTGAAATACAGTTCCGCCGGACTTCCCGGCTCACCATAAATCACCATCGTCGTCGTACTACCCTGGGCGCTGATGCCAAGTATCTTTACAGGCGCCCATTCCAGCGTCACGGCGCTGTCCATAACAAAATCATGAACGACAGGAAATATTTCTCCGGGAGCCAGTAACAAGGGGCCTCCCACCGGTAACATCCCTCCCGCCGGTAACATCTCTCCGACAGACAACATCCCTCCCGTCGGCAGCATTCCTCCCGCTGGCAACTTCGTCAACGACACCGTCTTCGCAACAGCAGACGGATTATCCAAAAAAATAACATACCCCGCCAGACTATGCCTCGCCGAAATATGAATAGCGGTATCCGTAACAATATCTCTCCAGGCAGCCGTCGCATCCACACTATTCTCCAGGATCGTCGAAAAACTCCGGGCCCACCAGCCCATCCGCTTAAAACTATAATAAATAGGCCGCAAGTCGCCGGCTTGTCCCACCGCAGCGCCATAGTCATAGGAGGCGGCATCCTCATCATTATTCGTATAACCGAAATTGCTGCCGCCATAAGCCATATAATAATTATAGCCGTTCCCGCCATGAGCGAAGATCTTCCCGGTACGCCGCTCGTACAACCGTGCCTCTTTCTCCGTCGACCCATACCCACTATACCAAACACTCCAGAACTCCGTAGACATCCAGGGATTAGGCCGTGACGGATCATCCAGGGACTCCGCATCCCTCCCCTTAACCGTATCAGGCGCCGCAGTCGCATCTCCCACCCTGGGAGGCAAATCCACCGCCGGATCACTGGAATGATGCAATCCACTGAAGAAATAAGGAACTTCCAGCCCCAAAGACAGCGCCTTGTCCCGCAGATGACGGAAATATCCGTCCGGCATGACAGTGCCCCAACCCTTCGGATGCTCATTTTCCAATTGTACCAGTATCACGGAACCGCCATGATGAACCTGGTTCCTGCACACAATAGGAAACAATCTCTCAAAGAATCGATCCACATATTTTTCAAACTCCGCATTATCTTCCCGGACATGCACACCCGGTTTAAAGCGTAGCCATAACGGATAGCCTCCATTATCCCATTCCGCACAATAATAAGGACCTACCCGGACAATAGCATACAAGCCCATTCTTTTTACAAGTCGCAGAAAAGCCTCCAGATCATGGTCGCCGCTGAAATCAAACATTCCCTCCTTCGGCTCATGAAAATTCCAGAAAGTATAGACCTCTATGCAGTTAAAGCCCGCCCGCTTGAGCCGCACCAACCGGTCCTCCCATAACTCATGAGGCACCCGTGCATATTCCATCCCCGCCGAAACAAGAAAGGTTCGCTTACCACCCACCAAAAAACCCTTTGCATCAAAATCGATAAAAGGTTTTGCAAAGGCAGCAGGAGGAAAGATATGGTCATTGGATCCCGGCGGATCAAAACCAGTCTGACCATACCCCACCAATCCCCCCACACAACAAAGGCCTATCAATATAATAATGGCCCTCATAAATTCTTCCGGTATTTATTATACAATTCCACCGCCACCAACACAGCATCCCCTTTCTTCTGATCATCGTAACGGTCATGGCTGTTCACCCATTTCCATTCCAGGTTTTTAACAGCAGCATCAAAAGCTTTCCAATCAGGATCCTTCCCCGACAGCAACGACTCATCCAATTCATGGAAGAATAATTCCCAACGGGGCTTATAGTAACCCGCAATCAACCCCGACCACTGCCGGCAGGAATACTCCCGCAAACCGCTTTCCTTGTCTCCCCACAGGGTAATAATATTCCGGGCATTCAATTCATACAAGTCTTTTTCAACCGGAGTGACGCCATTATCCCGGGCCTCCTTTATCCATTTCCCCAACAGAAAATCAGACCGGGTGGCCAGGAGACGATCCATATCATCCAGCAGGTCCAGAAACTGCCGGCTGTATTCCCGGTAAGCAACCGTTTCTTTTAGCCGCCAGGCCTCGGCTATTTTCTGCTGCAACGGACTGGCATAATTGGCTAGTACCTGCCGGCTGATATCCACCAGGTCATACTGAAATCCATCACTATGGGCAAATGCCCCGGCATTTTTTATAAAAAGGTCCCAGGCTGCGACCAGTTTCGCCGGATCATAATCCAGCTTTGTCAGCACCCGGTCGATCGATTTTTCAAAGGTGGGCCGGGCCACGATAATGGACTCATTGCCACCCTCACCGAGACCGCCGCTATAGACACTATTCTCCAGGATCCGCCAGGCTGCCCCCAGGGCCGAATCGGCAGCAGCGCCCCCATTCCCATAACGTTGAAGTGTATATGCCCGTAGCCAGCCGGATACATCCACCGGGCCGTCATTCCACACATTCTCCAGCATCAACTGATACAACGCGGGATTTTGCTCTATCCCTTCCGGGGTAAGGCCAATCCCAACCATCCTGCCGGATGCCGGGTCGTGCAACGCCTGCGAAGGATCCGTCGCCGCATGACTCATACGCCCCCAAAGACTGATATTCCCGCCAAAGTTGTGCAGCATGTTCCAGATCCAGGGCTTGCCATAATACGCATCCGTCCTGTTCCAGACTGGATGACTCTCACTGTACAAGTCCAGCAGGATCATATGATCATTAGGAACTGCATTCAGCAACGCCTTTATCTGGGTAGGCTTCCAATAAGCCGCATTGTAATGGAACATCCATCCCTGCATCACCCATACAGCCTTTGGATCAGCCAGAGCCATCGAAGCAAATACTTTTTTGCTCATGCCATCCAGGTACGACGAATCACTGGTAGGCGGCACATTTTCATTGAAAGTATCCGCCGAATACAAATGATCCGTTCCAAAAGCCCGGGTCTGCGCCTCCAGGAATTTTTTTCCGATCTCCTCAAAAAGAGGGTCGGAAGGATCCAGTATATACACATCTTCAAAACCAGCATCCCAATTCGTCTTTTTTACTTTGGCAGCCGGATAACGGTCTTTGAAAGATGGAGGAACATGCCCGGTAAATGCAGGCAATACCGGCTTCATCCCAAAAGCCCTTTCAGCACTAAGTATCTTTTGCTGTAGTTCTCTATGACTATCCTTCCAATGCTGGGGCAGCGGACCTCCCCACGCATCGATATTCCCCATCCACAACCAGGAAAAATAAGCCGGACCGCTAAAAAAATGATCGAGCTCCACCGTTGAAAAACCCATTGACCGGTATACCTCCTGCCAGATGGCCTCTTCCCCCGTCAGCGCAAGCGGCATATTGATCCCGTTCAGGGCCATCCAGTCGATCTCTTTTTGCCAGCGCTGCCAATCCCACCAGGCCATGGAATAATTGAAAGTGCAATAGTTGAGATAATACCGGTATTGATAAGGTGTCGCCTTATGGATCTTTTTTGTCACCCTGGGCAATACCCCCGGCAGTTTCAAATTAACTCCATTCCAGGTAATGAGACAATGACAATATTCCTTCAGATAATAATTCAGGGCAGAGGCGATACTCACACCGTTGCTACCACGAAGTATTATCTTTCCCATGCCACCCGGACCAGCGCCCACACCAGCCGGCTTGTCACCCCGGCTCTCCAGCTCAAAAACATCCTTTCCATTCTCCGGAGCAATATATGCTACCTCAAACTGCCCCGCCTTTCCCCCGACGATCCGCTGCAAAAAAGCACCCAACGCGGCTTTATTCAGAGGATCTATACCCCGCACCTCAGAAAAGCCGGCCTGACAAAAAAAGAGCAACCCGGCGAAAAAAATCCATCTCATTCCTTTCATTTTACAAATAGTTTTAAAAAAGAAACCTATAAAAGAGTTTACCTTCTATAGGCTTCTGCGCAAATTACTCCATCAGAGCTTCAAATCCTACATCTCCAAAGAGTCCCCATCGGGCTGGGATCTAATAATTTTTATTCTGCAGGATCACCCCCTTGCTCTCATCGATGATCTCCTGCGGAAGTGGCATATAATAATCCTTAGGCCGGGTAAAGGTACGGGCTGGAATAACGACAGCACTATTAAAAGGTGGCAGCGGGGAAGCCAGCTTTGGCTTGCCGACAATGGTATCCAGGTTGATGATATTATCCTTGTCCCAACGCAACAGGTCCTGCCAGCGGGTATTTTCACCCCCCAGCTCTACCCGGCGTTCGTGGATCAGCTGCCCCATACCCGCGCCCGACACGGGTAATAGCTTCGCCCGGGTACGAACGGCATTTATTTCCGCATCCCCGCTCCCGGGACCATTCAACCTGATTTTGGCTTCCGCTACCAGCAGGTAGACATCGGAGCTGCGTAAAATAGGCTGCTTCAGATCATAGGCGATATGGCCATTGTTGTTGGTCTGGTAAGCCGTATACTTGCGGATAAAATACCCGGTGGCGGTCATGGTAGGCAGGAACCGCCCCGTAGACTGCCCGCTATCCCCGGCAAACATCTGGTAAGCGTCCCCGGCCCCGATTTCAATTAAATTGGTCTGATGGGGAAGACTATCCCCTACCGAGATGAGCGTTGCTCTTTTACGGATCGTATCATTGGTTTCGAATTCGCTGGCGAAATTTTCCGTCGGATGATGGAAGCCCCATCCATTCCATGCCCGCGGAGAGAAATAAGTGCTGATAGCAGAAGAAGGAACACTGGATATATCCTGGTCCTTATTCCAGACGGCAAAAAGGATCTCCGTATTGCTTTCCTGCTGGCCCAGTGTAAAATTACTGGTGTAGTCGGTTGCCAATGCGTAATTGGGATCATTGACCACAGAGTCGCCATACTGGATAGCCTGGGCAAATTTGTCCTCGAACATATACAGCTTGCACAACATCCCCCAGGCCGCCCCTCTCCCGACACGCCCTTTATTGGCATCATCATAAATGACATCCGGCAACAGGCTGACAGCTTTCAACAGATCAGATTCCGCCTGGTACCGGACGGAGTCCACAGGCGATTTAGCAACATTATAATTGACCGCCTGTACATTCTTTTCCGTGATAATCGGTACTTCGCCATAAATCTGGCTAAGTACGAAATAGGCATGTGCCCGCAGGAAATAAGCTTCTCCCAGGGACCGGTTGCGGATCGCCTCGTCCATAACAGGCACCTTGGGAATATAGATGATGGCATTATTCGCCCGGGCAATCTGCTCATAGGCAAAGGGCCAGGTGATATAGATCAGTTGCAGCGTAGGATCGATATTGAACCGTTCGATGGCCTTGAAATCAGGGTGGTCACCCTGTACAGAAATATCATCGGATTGATCATCGTAGACATACAGGTCATGACCGACCCAGTCTTCTGTAAAAAGCTCATTGTAAATCCCCAGCACACCAGCGATCACGTCATCCTGGTTACGCCAGAAGCTTTCAGTAGTATAGCTACCCGTCGGGACCTGGTCCAATGGTTTTTTAACACACCCATATATAAAGGCAATCGTAGCCAGGGATAGTAAAGAAAGTATTAAATATTTTTTACGCGGATTCATGTTACTTCGGTTTAAATATCTTTTCAATTGTCTCAGTGAAGTCGCTTCGCTAGTTAATTCGTTTTTAATGGGCTAAAAATTAAAAGTTGCGCCTATCGTAAAATTCCTGGCCGCCGGATATTGCGCCACATCTACCCCTTTCTGCAAACCGGGGGAAGATACCTGGCCCGGAGTTCCGAGGGAACCCGGGTTCCCATTGGTGGTCGGGTTACTGGCAAAAGGAGAGCTATTGCCCGTATAACCCAGCTCCGGCGTATATCCTGTGTATTTTGTCAGCATGAATACATTGTAGGCGCTGAAATAAATACGGGTGTCAGGTATTTTCACATCACTTATCTGCGCTCCGGATAAAGTATAGCCAAGGGACACGCTCTTCAGCGACACATAAGCCCCATTCTGTACCCAGAGATTGGAAGACCGGTAATTATTATTGAGATTACTTACACTCAGCCCGGGTATGCTGTTACTGGTACCTTCTCCATGCCACCTGTTCTTCTGATCGGCATACCAGTTGTAGACCTGTGTAGCGTCCAGCCCGGAGAGCCGATCGGCATTATACAGCTGAAAACCCGTCGCACCAGCAAAATTAAAGGCAAGATCAAAATGTTGGAAATTGACGGATCCATGGAACCCGAACACGAAGTGTGGATTGGGATCACCCAGCCGCACCCGGTCCGAATCATCGATAACGCCATTACCGCTCACATCCCTGAATTTCACATCCCCCGGTTTGATATTCGCCTTGTTAGGGTCATTCGCTATACCAGGATCCTTGTCGATCTCATTCTGGTTCTGATAAAGGCCGTCCGCCCTGAATCCATAAAAAGAAGCGATAGGCTGGCCTTCATAAGTGCGGGATATATCGACATTTTCCCTGCCATACGGAGTCGACGCGAGATACGTGGAATTACCGTATAATCTGGTGACCTTATTCCGAAGGAAGGATCCGTTCACTCCAAAGGAATAACCGACCTTCCCGATTGTATTCTGATAATTGAGCTCTATTTCCAGCCCATGATTGTTCAGTCTCCCCAGGTTAACATCAGGTAAAGAAATATTACCTCCGTCATCAGGCAGGCTGGTCTGCGCCCCATAGGTCTCTACCAGTTGTAAAGGGACCAGCATGTCGGAAGTATTCTTATTAAAGTAGGTGATGGTAGCCGTCAGGTGATTATTCAAAGCCCCCAGTTCTGCGCTGATATTGGTCATCACGGCCCTCTCCCAGGTGATATTCGGATTGGCCAGGCTGGTGACATAGGCTCCGTTGGTGTTCGTAGTCCCTACTCCAAGATTGTATCCATATCCTCCTCCGCCCGTTCCACCACCACTGCCATAGCCAATGGTGCTCGCGAACTGGAAGTCACCCACATTCTGGTTACCCAACTGCCCCCAGCCCCCGGTGATCTTTAAAGAATTGACAACCTCCTTTATTTTACCGGCATAGAATTTTTCATCGGATATGCGCCAGCCCCCGGAGAAAGCCGGGAAATAACCCCAGCGCTGTCCCTTTGCAAATCTGCTGGAACCATCCGCCCTAAATGTCGCCGTCAACAGATATTTGTTCTTAAAAGAATAATTACCCCTGACGAAATACGATTGCAGACCGGAAGGAAGAAAGCTCGATCCGTAGTTGGCGACCGAAGAACTGGTACCCAGGTTGAGCACCCGCCCGGCAGCAGTAGTGTCCGCAAATCCATTGCGGGAAGCCCCAAAATAGTTGCCGTCGGTCTTCTGTGCAGAATAACCTCCCGTCAGGGTGATATTATGCACCCCGCCGAACAGGTGATTATAGGTGATGAAATATTCTTCCAGTAAGGTCCTCATCTTATAAAACGACTGGGCCAGCGAACTGGAAGTAGCGCGTGTCTGACCGGGTATCTCATTGTCAAATTCATAATACTCATTAGCGGTATGGTCATATCCGTAATTGGCTCGTATCTTCAATCCTTTTACGATCTCCAGCTCCGCAAAGGCATTTGCCAGGATCCTGTCCGTCTTGCTGGACTTTTCTACCTCCGAAGCCGTGGCTACCGGATTATTGATATCCCCGAGCTGGTTGTCAGCCTGAGAGCTCCCCCAGGTGCCGTCATCATTTTTTACCGGAAGGGCCGGGTTGAAGCGAATGGCGCTCCATACCAGTCCTGTCTGGGAAGACCTGGTATTGGGAGCGGATCCATTGGTATTGGAGTATACGACATTTTCACCCACCCGTATACGGCTGCCTATCTTATGCTCCGAATTGATGCGGGCGCTGTAGCGTTTAAAATAAGAATTGATGATCATCCCTTTATCATCGTAATAATTGCCGGAAATACTATAGCTGGAATTCGTATTTCCTCCCCGCAGCGCCAGGTCAGCATTCTTTACATGGCCAGTGCCGATCAATGCCCTTTGCCAGTCCGTACGCTGGGTCTTATAATACGTTTGACTCCAGAGTGCAGGCGCCGGCCCCCCGTCATTGGTATAGGCTTCCGTCTTTAAAGCCGCCAGATCAGGAGCGGAGAGCATATTCAAATATTTCACCGCCTTATTGGTACCGGTGAACACATTCACCGTCGTCTTGAGCTGTTCCCCGAAATTACCCTTCTTGGTAGTGATTATCACGACCCCGTTGGCGGCGCGGCTGCCATAGATAGCAGAGGCAGAGGCATCCTTGAGGATTTCTATAGAGGCAATATCGTTGGTGTTCACATCATTCAATCCCCCTGCCGGTACTCCATCGATGACCACCAGCGGATCTGCATTATTAATAGTCCCCGTTCCCCGTATCCGGATGCTGGGAATATTACCCGGCGAACCGTCACCACTGACAATATCCACACCGGCAGCCCTTCCCTGCATGGCTGTAGCCGCATTACTGACCGGCAGGTTCTTGATATCTTCCCCTTTCACACTGCTGACAGAACCCGTCAGATCCCTTTTCCGCTGGGATCCATACCCCACCACCACCATATCCGTCAGCCCCGTTGCAGACACCTGCAGCGTGACAGCAATATTCACTGGCTGATCATTGCTGACCGTAACAGTTTTCAGTACCGTCTTATATCCTACAAATGAAATTTCGAGCTCATAGGTGCCATTGGGCAGGTTGAGCTGAAATTTCCCCTGTTTATTCGTCACCGTACCCCCACCCTGCGTCTTCACCGTCACAGCCGCCCCCTCGATGGGAACATTGTTTTCATCCTTCACCGTTCCCGTCACTTGTGTGGGAGGAGCTACAGGGGGACTAAAATCGATCTTTTTCTCTTCCTTTTCCTTTACGATAATGATCTTCTCCTGTATGACATACGTCAAAGGCTGGTCCCTGAAACACTGCGTCAGCACCTCTTCCACCGATACATTGCTCACCCGGATAGTTACTTTCCTGGCCTTGGCCAACATATGGCTGTTGAACATAAAACTGTAGCCGGTCTGTTGCTGTAAAATCTCGAAGATCTGCTCGAGCGAGGCATTGCTTTTGTAAATCGTCACCGTTTGAGAATTCCCGGTAGCGCTAACATGCAGTGTAGCAGTTAGTAAGAGAATGGCAGTTAATCTCATAATCAGGGGCATTTGGGATGGCCAAAGCCGCCGTTCAGGCATGGCTTTGCCATTTGCAGTTACCTTCATACTTTTGTGAAGTTTGGTTTAACAATCAGTGTCATTTCGCTTTGGCCTGTTTAGGATGACCAACTTACCGGCCAGGGGCGGCTCCAATCGCTCCTGGCTTTTTTGTCAGTCTCCCTTCTTATAATATTCTTACGGTAATCCCATGTTACAATACGCCTACGGTAATACAATGATCTTCTTCCCTTCGATCTGAAAATGTACCGTTCCGGTCAGCTCCAGTATCTTCAACAAAGCAGATATATTCTGCGTCCGGGGAACGATACCCGTAAAATCCTGGTCCGTCTTATCCGTGTTATATACAACGTCCACATTATACCATCTCTCCACCTCCCGCATCAGCTCCCGGATGCTGGTCTCCCTGAAACGGAACATTCCATTCTTCCAGGCCACTACCTGTTCCATATTGGCATCTGTCACACTCATAGCCTGGGTCGCATAATCAGTAACCGCCTGCCGTCCGGGCTGTAAGCTCACTTCCTGCCCCTCAGATCTCCACACTCCCGAAAGAGCGGGAAGCTCTACTTTGACAGCCCCTTCCAGTAAAGTTGTACGGATATTTTGTTCATTCGAATAGGCCTTGATATTGAAATGAGTGCCTAATACCTTGACATTCAGCCCACCCTTCCCGCTCCCCAAAGGAGGGGAAACGAATACTCTAAAGGGCATAGCCGTGTTTTTCGCTATTTCAAAGTAAGCCTCTCCCGTTAATTCGACCAGCCGCTCCTTCCCCACAAAAGAAGTGGGGAAACGCAATGAAGATGCTGCATTCAACCACACCTTGCTGCCATCAGGCAATATCACCTGGTACTGCCCACCACGGGGGGTGCTAATGGAATTATAAGCAGCTTCACCTGCAGCTTGCAGCTTGTCGCTTGCAGCTCCCTTATACGCCAGCGCCCCGGCATCCACCTTTACAATATTGGTATTCCCCTGTTGTCCGATCAACCCGTTGTGCAAGCTATCCAGAACAATGGTAGTGCCATTCGCCAGAGTCAGTATCGCTTTGTGACCACCGGGAGGAATATCATTCCTGTAATGTGCGTCGGCAAGGGGCATGGTGCTGTTTATTTTTCTTTTAGTAAAGTACTGGTAAGCGACGCCTCCCAGTACAACCAGCATCACTGCAGCAGCCACCCGCACCCAACCTATGGATAAGACCCTCCGCCTGACAGGGGAAAAGCTCGCTGACTTTATCCGATGCCACATCCTGTCCCAATTCTGCAGAGGAAGGAGGATTTCTTCTTCCCCGTCATCCTTTTTATTGAGAATAAGGTCTTTCAGCAACGCTTCGTTCTCTTCCGACTGCAGCAGTCCGAACATTTCTTCTACCTCTTCCTTCGACGCCCGGCCACTGCTATATTGTTGCAATAAATAAAATATCCTGTCTTTCCCCATATCGTATTAAATAAGATCCATTGACTATAGAGTCCGGTGAAAAGGAAAAGGATGAGCAGAAGAGAAGAATTTTTTAAAAAATTTTCAGGAAAGGAAGGTCGCTATGAACCATAAAACAGATAAGGCATTATCTTTTAGGTAGTTGCGAATCAATTTCATCGCTGTTATCAAATGGCTTTTCACGGTATGAGGAGAAAGATTCAGCGTTTTCGCGATCTCACGATAGCTCTTCCCCTCCCTCCGGTTTAATTCGTAAATGAGCTTTTTCTGAGGAGACAACTGTCCGATAGCCTTGTTTATAAATTTCTGTCCCTCATTTGCATAGATCGTCTCCTCCGTTTCATTACTGGATTCCCGGACATTCCACATAGACAGCTTGAGGATCCTTGCTTTATTGGCTTCATTTTTCAAATGCCGGCTTATCTTATTATACAAAATAGTATAAAAATAAGCCCTGGGGTCCCTCACCCCGGAAAGATGCGTCCGGCCCGTCCAGAGGCTGATAAATACGTCTTGCGTTATTTCTTCCGACGCGAAAGTTGATTTGGTCCATTTAAAGGCCATTGTATACACCCTTGCCCTGCATTGCCGGAACAAAACCTCAAAAGAGGCTTCATCTCCTGCTGCAATCGCTTCGAAAAGAGCCCTAAAATCAGTATCGGCGGGTAAATTGGCCATGTTTATTCCCGAATTGCTACTAGTTAGTTCTGTATTATCATCCGTTTTCCCGGATTAAAGTTAGCAGAAATTATTAAAATATGATATAATTTCATTTTATGAATTTATTAAGGCTCCCGGTTACTGCCCTCCTTTTTTTCGCTTCCTGCAGGCAAAGGACAACTACTGATACTCTTTTCACGGAAATGCCTTCTTCCATTACGCATATCGATTTCCGTAATGATATCAAAGAAGATGCAGATTATAATATCCTCACTTATGAATATCTCTATAACGGGTCCGGAGTGGCAGTCGGAGACGTCAACGGGGATGGCCTGCCCGATATCTATCTAACGGGCAACATGACCTCGGATAAACTCTATCTCAATAAAGGCAACTTCCAATTCCAGGATATCACAGATGCGGCAGGGGTCCGTGGACGTGACCGGTGGAAGACAGGAGCGGTAATGGCAGATGTCAACGGTGACGGGCTGCTCGATATCTTCGTATGCTACTCAGGACCGGGCTCCGATGCGGACAGAGCCGACGAACTATATATTAATAATGGAGTAAAGAACGGCATCCCCGTTTTTACCGAGAGCGCAAAACAATACGGACTGGATGCGCCGGGGACCTACACTACAACGGTAGCCTTTTTTGACTTCGATCACGACGGAGATCTCGACATGTTCATGGTCAACCATGCCGACATGTTCTTCAATCCCTTCTTCAATACAGATAAGCTACGGGCAAAAAGGCATCCGAAATTCGGCAACCGTCTGTACCGCAATGACGGCGGACACTTTACGGATATCAGCGAGCAGGCCCATATTGACGGCAGCGGACTTAATTTCGGACTGAGCGTGGCCACCAGCGATATTAACGGTGACGGATGGCCGGATATCTACGTCACTAACGACTATGATGAAAGAGACTTTCTCTATCTCAACAATCACGACGGCACTTTTCGTGAGGTATTGACAAAAGCAGCCAGTCATATCTCCGAATTCGCCATGGGCTCGGATATCGCCGACTATAACAATGACGGCAAGCCCGATATCGTAGTCCTCGACATGCTGCCGGAAGGCAATCACCGCCAAAAGCTGCTCCGCGGCGCAGACAATTATGATAAATATACCCTCCGGGCAGAACATGGATTCCATCACCAGCAGATGAGGAATACCCTCCAACTGAACAACGGCAATGGTCCCGACAGCATTCCTATCTTCAGTGAGGTCGGTCAGTTGGCCGGCATGTCCAATACAGACTGGAGCTGGTCCCCCCTGCTGGCGGACTTCGATAACGACGGATGGAAGGACCTGTTCATCTCCAACGGCATCCTCCGGGACATCACCAACCTGGACTTCGTGAAATATACTTCCGGTTATACCGTAGGACAGGCAGAGAAAAAAGGCGATAAATTCGACATGTGGAAATTGGTACAGGACATGCCCTCCACCAAAATGACGAATTACCTTTTCCATAACAATCATAATCTCAGCTTTAGCAATACGACCGCCGAATGGGGCTTCACCAGAAAAGCAATCAGTAACGGCGCTGCTTATGCGGACCTCGACAACGACGGAGACCTCGACATGGTGATCAATACGCTGAACGATGGCCCCATCATTTACCGCAATAATGCTTCTGAAATGCATAAGGGGCATTTCCTGCGCATTCGCCTCGACGGCGAAAAACCCAACACCTCAGCGATCGGGGCCAAAGTATATGTAACTACCTCACAGGGCACCCAGTTCCAGGAGCAATACCTTTCCCGGGGATTTCAGTCTTCCGTCGACCCGGTCATGCATATCGGTTGCGGTCGGGATTCCGTGATCCAATCTGTCATGGTCATCTGGCCCCGCGGCAAGCTCTCCCGGATCACGAACTGCAAAGCCGATACCCTGCTTACCATCGCAGAAAAAGAGGCAGCTTCAGGCGTTCCAGGCACTTTCGATCCATTCAATTCCGACCCGTCCAAACTCAATTCCACAAACTCCATTCATGATCAGCCGGTCCCAACCTCCGCTCCGCCATCCTTCCGCGCACCTCTCTTCACCGATATCACCCGCACCTCAGGGATTAACTATACTCACCAGGGTTCGGGATTTGTCGATTTTAAAGTCTCCCCTTTATTGCCCTATCAGCTCTCACGGGTAGGCCCCTGCCTCGCAAAGGGAGATGTGAACGGTGACGGATTGGAAGACTTATTCATCGGAGGCAGCTCCGGCCAGGAGAGCAGGCTCTACCTGCAAACGGCCGATGGGACCTTAAAAATGTCGGCCACGCAGCCCTGGAACCTGGATAAGGATCATACCATCACCAGCGCCTTATTCTTTGATGCCGACGGGGACGGAGACCTGGACCTCTACCTCGTAAGCGGAGGCGCCGATTATCCCCGGGACAGCAGGAACTATCAGGACCGGCTATTCGAAAATAACGGGAAAGGAAATTTCAATCCCGTTGCCGATGCACTGCCGGCAGAGACCATCAGCGGCGGCTGTGTGCGGGTATCCGATTATAACAGAGATGGGCATCCCGACCTGTTCGTCGGGGGTAAGCTCGTGCCCGGCTTTTTCCCTGCGACACCGGAAAGCTTTCTCCTGAAGAATAGCAGCCGGCCCGGCCATATCCGGTTTGAAAGAGACTCTACGGGGCAGGATAGCCTGCTGGCGCACCGGGGCGCAGGCCCTGGTATGGTATCGGATGCCTGTTGGATAGACCTTAACAAGGATGGATGGCCCGATCTGGTCGTAGCAGGAGCTTTTATGCCCATCACTATTTTTGAAAACAGGAAAGGACGCCTGGTGGACCAGACTAAAGCCTATGGGCTTGATCATACGCAGGGCTGGTGGACCAGCATGCTGGCAGCAGATTTTGACCACGACGGCGACACCGACCTGGTGGTCGGCAACCTGGGCACCAATAGCCAGTTCAGGGCTTCGGCGGAGGAGCCGATGAGGATCTATTATGGCGACTTCAGCGGCAACGGGACTTTTGATCCTATCGTCACCTATTATATTCAGGGAAAAAGTTATCCCTATGCCTCCCGGGATGAATTGCTCCGGGAACTCCCTGCCCAGCAGAAAAAATTCAGCCGCTACGAAAAGTATGCCGATGCACAGATAGAAGATCTATTCACTCCCGGACAAATAGCCGCAGCAGGAGTTGCGGAGACCCGTATGCTGACTTCCATGTACCTGCATAACGACGGACAACGGCACTGGACCCTGCAGGCCCTGCCTGAACGTTCACAGATCAGTATGATCAACGGTTGGGTACCCGAAACGATCAACGGAAAGGAATCCCTTGTCCTGGCCGGCAATTTTTATCCATTCCGGGCACAACTCGGACCGCTGGACGGAGGGATCGGCCTGGTCCTCCAAATGGATAGGCAGGGGCATTTTATCAGCCTGCCTTATGATCAGACCGGGCTTTGTATCCCCGGTGATGTGCGGAGCCTCATCGGCCTCAAAGGGAAAAAACAGGATTTCATCATCGCAGCATCCTATAACGGAGCCGTCCAGGTATTAAGGAAGGAATAGACAGTGGACCCGTCGTCCAACAATATGATCTCCAAATCCGGAGCCGCCCATCTCTGCCATCGGTCATCAATTCTTTCAATTTCCCGGGACCATTTCATCACTTTTTTATGAACTTTTTATAACTAGTTATATATCAACCACTTTCAAAACTTTCACACAAACCATTTTAAAACACTACCCCTCCCCCCACCAATATCACTGATTATATTTTCACCAACCTGAAACTGCTCTTTACCCCATTCACGCGGATAAAATAAAGGCCCCTGGGAAGGGAAGAAATATTCAATTGGAACGTAGTCGCGGCAATCCGGGTGACCATCAGTCTTTGCCCGACCTGATCGTAGATCTCCAGCAGCGAGCCGACACAAGAGGGTTCATTCGTGGTCAACGTTACGACGCTCCCGGCCGGATTGGGATAAATATGAAGATCGGGCGCATTACCAGCCCCGCCGGAAGTAGTTCCGCTATCCGTCGATCCGCCGTTGGCAGAGGTCCCGGACAAGCCATTGGAAGTTAGCAGCGGTGACCGGAAACCCCCTTCTGCAAATAGGGTATGCATGCGGTTGCTCTGTCCATAAGTGAACAAATGCATGCCGATATCATCGGTAAAGTCCATGAAATCCATGTATAAATTACCATAAGGAGTATTCCCGCAGGAAAAGATCATACCGCTGGGATTTCCCCGGGTAGCCGCCTGCTGCTGCGGAGTATCATCTACTTCATCATTTCCACAGTCCGTATCCCCCCAGATATGTATCATGTTCAGCCAGTGCCCGATCTCATGCGTCGCTGTCCTGCCAAGGTTAAAGGGAGCGGCAGCCGTTCCTGTCGTTCCAAAAGCCGTATAGAGAATAGTGACCCCATCTGTTGCTTTAGGCCCGCCGACAAAACTCGAATAGCCAAGGATCCCTCCGGTCAGATTACCTACCCAGAGATTCAGGTAACGATCTCTGTCCCAGGCGTCATCGCCGCCTCTGGCCGTGAATTTAATAGCATCATCGCTCTTAAAGGAGGCAACATTGGTATGCGTACGAATAATGCCTGTAGTAGCATTCCCGTTCGTATCTATATTCGCCAGTTCGAATTGAAAGCCGCAATCAGCCGACAGCGAACTATAATAGCCCGGTATTTTTGCCGTATCGGCATTTAGTTTGCGATAATCTCTGTTCAGCACGTCAATCTGGGATTGCACCTGCGCGTCACTTATATTTTGCCGGGAGGAATTATATACAATATGGACCACAACGGGGATCCTGATCACAGATATACTCCTGGTACCACCCCCCTGGCCGGTGACTTCTACAGAAGAACGTTGCAGCCGCTGATGGGTAAAATCTTCAATCTCCTGTATCTTAGCCGCCAGCCCAGGATTGTTTTGGATCATCTCCTGCTTGTAGTCAACCGAACGGCAATCCCGTTGAGCAACGGAACTTAGGCTGAGCGACAGTAAACATAATAAGGGTAAAAATAATTTCATCATACCTTCTTTTACAGAGGTATTTCATGGGGTATGGAAGTTTGTTCAATGGACCCATGCAGTCGCTTGCGCTCGTGTCATGGGGTATGGGATGGAAGACACATAAACGGAGTAATTGTATAATTGTTATACAAGATCATAGCAATTATACATTGCCGTAAACCATATTCACAAAGTGACTGATAAAAGCAACAGATCAATAAATAAAATAATGGTGAACCAGATATTGGAAGGTTAATCAGGAAGGATATTCTACGGTTAATTGGTCTGTGAATAGTACCCTTTCGCAGGAATAATTAGCAGATTCGGTTGTAGGGGCAGTATTCAGAGTATAAGCTGATGTAAAACAATACATTTTTTCCCGTATATCAAAATTTTTAAGGGAAAATTTACGGTAACAGGCACATTATTAAGGAACACGAAGCTTATTTTTGCCCTTTATCAGTCAATAATCAGTCCTTTATCAGTCAATTTTATGAAGAGAACGTTTCGACTCCTTATTATCCTTGGCCTGTTTGCTTCCTGTAACAACAATGACCGGCAGAGCACTTCCGCCGGAGAAGGCGAAAAAGCAGTCGACAACACTCCCCCCATTATCAATTACAGCGTAGTGCAGGTCTTGCCCCATGACACCTCCTCCTTTACGGAAGGTTTGCTGGTCCATGACGGGCAGCTCTACGAAAGCACGGGTACCGAGCCCAATATGCCCGAAGGTCGCCACTCCCTGTTCGGGATCGTAGATCCCAAAACCGGTAAGATCGGCGCCAAAGCCGAACTGGACAGGAATAAGTATTTTGGAGAAGGGATCGCATTCCTGAAGGATAAAGTATACCAGTTGACCTGGACCTCCAAAGTCGGGTTCATCTATGATGCCCGGACCTTTAAAAAGACCGGGGAATTCAACATTCCCGTCAAAGAGGGCTGGGGAATGACCACCGATGGGACCAACCTGATCATGAGCGACGGCAGCAGCAATATAAGCTATGTAGACCCCGCCAGCTTCAGACTCGTAAAGGTGGTGGGAGTGACAGACAACAACGGGCCCGTAAGTAATATCAATGAGCTGGAACTGATCCACGGATTCCTCTATGCCAATCAATGGCAAACCAACTATATCCTCAAAATAGATCCTTCCAGTGGAAAAGTGGTAGGCCGGCTGGATCTCACCTCCCTGGTAAATGAGGCCAGGAACAAATACGGCAACAGCGACACCCTCAACGGCATTGCCTATGACTCCGCCTCCGGAAAAATATATGTCACCGGCAAACTCTGGCCCAATATCTACGAAATAAAATTTTCCATCTAATCAGGCAACCGCAGCGGTAACTCCAGCCAGGCCAGCCCCACGTTCCGACGCATATGACTAGCCGCGCCCCGGGGGATCTCCCCAGCACTGTTACCATCATAGAATATAGCCAGCCGGTTGCCGCTTTTCACCACGGACGGCAACCCAATGATATGCCTGCTCCAATGGCAATTGACCGAATCCAGCACGATGGCCTTATTGGCAGCGTCCCATTTATTGAGATCCTTTGTCCAGTATACCCATATCGCGTCCGTATATTCCAGGTTGTCCCTTATACCCACATGATTGGTAAAGACAAACCAGGTTTGATTGACAGGCTCATAGTAAACAGAAGAATTCTCCACCTGTTCCTCCTGGGGAAGAAAGGGGGCAGGATCGGGCGTCCAGGAACTGTCCAGATTCTTTGTCCGGGCATAGCTCAACGTGCGCTTGATCACCGGCAGATCCGTCGACGCAGAAAAGAGCATCCAGTATTCATCCCCCCGTTTGATGACGTTCCCCGGACTGACCGATCCGGCATAATAAGTATTGGGCGCCGTCCGGAGAGGGATAATATCATAACGCTTTTTCCATGGCCCCCCGGGAGCATTGCTTTCCGCTTTTTCCGCGAGATAGGGAAAGGCAGGAACATTGTTCGGCGCTGGAGATACATGGGGCGTCCCCAAATAAAACATATGCCACTTCACCCCATCATAATAGACGCTTCCGTAAGAGGCAGACCTCGCATCGTCGCTGCCCGGCACACCGTAATCCAATATCGGGCCTTTCACCTGCCAGTTTACCAGGTCCTTACTGGTAGCCAGACAGGCCAGCCAGCCTTTAAGCCCCGCCCCGTCATAATGCATATAATAGGTCCCATGATCTTCAAATACAAAAATGTCCCTTGCCCCAAGATAATCACTGCTGTCCGGACCAGTGCCGTATTTCAGAACGATACCCTGGTCTTTGGCATCAAGGCGGTATCGCGCAGAAGGACGGCCATCGCTATAAGAACGTACAGATGACGCCACCTTCATTGTTGCCCCCTGTTCCCGGACAGTAGTGCAGGAACCCAGGGCCAATACAATCATACCAGGGAGAAATGCATGCATAGTTTTTTTAATCATCGCGCTGAATTTTAAAAATATTTTTATCGCTACCCGCATAAATTTTATCGCTACCCGCGTCAAAACGAATACTCCCTGCCAGATCAGCCCTATATTTTTTCCCGGGTTTGCCATTTATGAAAAGCTGATACACCACGCCGGCTGTAAGATTACCCAACTCATGATGAACAGGGCTGCCCGGTCCTCTGCCTCTCTCCGTCCAGCTCATGTTATCGCTACCCCAATAAACAATATCCACCGAACAGGGGTGCTTACCGTAGAGCTTCAGTGAAGCCCGGCTGGTATTCCCATTAAAGTATTCGAGTTCATTCCCCCTGGAATGAATGGCAAAAGGATGTTTATCCGAAACGGAATATCCATTCACGCTGATCGAATAATCTTCCTTTGACAGCCGGATCACATAGTCCTGATCACGCAACCAATATTTTAATGCTGTGCCATTGAGCTCCGTTGTCAGATGAGGCTCAAGGTATAACCGGTTATATTGAGGGCGAATGCCGTAAATATTACGGTACAGCCCAACTACCGCCATTATATTGTTGGACAAAATGTCATCGCCTGCCCCTGCCTGCCTGGATCTTGTGTAACGCTGGTGCGCCAGACCGTCCGACTCGTACCGGTCGATGACATTGCGGATGTATTTCAGCGCAGTTTCCGGATGCTTCTCCGCATAACACCGGGTCCCCAATTCGGCCCAGGACAAAAAAAGATCCCCGTTTTCATAGTTCGGATAAGGATAGTTCACGTTACTTAACCCAACGCTGTCCTCATATGGAAACAAACACGATGGCCAGATGAACAACTTTTCGGTTTGCATCAATTCCTCCATCCTGCCCAGGATCGTGTCCTTGCGGCCCGGATCATCACATAAGCCATAACCAATAGCAAGGAAGTTCACCATACTACCAAAGTTATTGCCGTATACCGATCCGTCCTTCTCCCGCCAATGAACATACCATCCTTTATCCGGATTCCAGAAACCGCCGTCTGCGATATTTTTATTAAAAGCCGTCTTCAATTTTATAGCCAGGCGCTGATACTCCCCGGCCATCTTTTTATCGCCCAGCAATTCTTCCAGCTCCGACCATCGGATCAAGGCCTTGTACATGTACGCATTGATACTGGCCACTTCATACGACGCCCATACGACATCCATCCAATCCGCTCCCTTATTTTCTTTATAGGTATGCTGCACGACTTCAAACAACCCATTCCCATCGGAATCCCTTTTAATCATATAATCAAGCACCTTTTCACAGGCAGGTTTGAACGAACGAAGCCAATCGATATCGCCGGTTATGTCAAACTGCTCGGCAACATCGATGGCATAGGCAGGCTGCGCATCAAGCATATATCCCCACTGACATTCATAAAAGCCATTCTCCCGGAACGTATTGGGCATCGCATCCGTTGCATCATGGTGCCAGCGTGGCAACACCCTCCCATCAGGCAGGATGGCCTCCTTTCTTTCATAGGCCAGCGCCCGCGAAAATCCATTGATGAAATCGGGCGCATCGATGGCAAGTCCGAACAGGGCGAGCCAGGGCTCCTGTGTTACGACCCACCCGGTACGCCACCCGTTCGATCCGTAAAGATCCTTATCCACCACCCCGTACCGGCCGATGGTATTGAGCATTTCATTAACGGACTTCTCCTTTATTCCTTTTAAGTTCCCCCGGTCATATTCCCGGTCATAAGAGAGCGCCTGAAGAGTGTATTCAATACTAACATCGGATTTGCGCACGGCAATAGGAGCAAAAACAGGCTGACCCGTCTGGAGAAAACGCCGCAACCCATATTTCGTATGGATCGCTTCCTCAGACGAAGATTGAACCACCGATAATATATTATCCTTCTGATGATTGAAAGCAGCAGTTCTAAAAGTCGTAGGATCTTGGCCAGGAGAGATCCGGAGACAAGTGTTAGTAGCTTTGTTCCAGAAAGTCAGCGTACCGGCATTCACTCCATAGGCATCCCCGGGTTCGCTAAGAAACCGGTTCCAGGCAACACCTCCGTTATCAAGCAGGGCCCCATCCCAGGTTTGCATGGAATTGAATTGCCAGCAGGGAAAATCATCTTCATCAATAACGGCATCATTCAAATAGTTCCTCCTGATCCGCCATTGAATAGTATTTCTATGTAGGGTAAAGTCCCACTCTTCTTCAATAGCCAATACCCCCTCTCCAAATTTCAGGGCGCTCACAGTTACGGAATTCCCCTTGATCCTCAGCATAGGCGATGTATTGCTGTTCCTGGATGAAAGCAACCGCCCCCCGGACCGGACACCAGAATAAACAGCATTCCCACCCCCTGTAACCTCCATCCCTTTCACCATAATCTTATCCAGAATGCATCCGCCGGAATAATTTAACCGTATTATCAGGTCCCCGCTGCTGTCCGAAAGGGTAACCGTTTTTTTATTTTCATCCTGAACGATTCGCTGAGAAAAAGCCGGGCTATTCACGATCACCAGCCCCGGCAGCAAGACGACAATTACGTATAAAAATCGGAAGAGGTAATTCATACGCCGCACTTTTAAAAAACTTCTTTTTGAATGATCACCGGCCCCAAAAGCCCCGACTCCAATAAAGGGGAATCCTTATGATAGGGATCATACGTAGTAAAAGTATATCTCTTTATACCATCCTGCGGTAATTGATCATCCCCAATCAAACGGTTGGGCCATAAGTTAGCAACCGATATCTCCAACTGGTTGTCCCGCTGTTTTACCGTCCCCGTAATGTCTACTTTCCAGGGCGCCGTCCATACCACCCCCAGATCCCGTCCATTCAACCGTACCCGGGCCATATTTTTCACGCTGCCCAGATCGATAAAAAGCCGCTTGTTTTTACCGGTATCCGCTGCCGTTGGCAGATCGAAATTCTTGCGGTAAACAGCTATTCCCGAATAATACCGGATCCCTTTCTCAGCGTTGGTGGCCCAGTCTGTCAGGGAATCGAATGTCGCTTTTTCCGGTCCTCCCCATGTTGGATCGAAAGATACCATCCACGCATTATTCAGGCTCGCCACTTTCGCCGTCTCCGGAAAATTCTTCTTTTCATCCGACGGGGCAGTCGTGCTTTTTGAAAATACGATAAACCAGCTTTGATAGGAATCGAAGGGCAAGGACAGCGTCGTGCGTCCATCGCTGGCGGAAAATTCAGGCAGCGCCCTTGTCTTCCCCGTTAAAGGGTCCCAAAGCTCTGGCGTTCCGTTGTCCGTATTAAAAATGCAATCCGCTTTTACCCGCTGACCAGTGCGGTTGGATACAAAATAAATATCAGCACCCTTCATAGTCCGATGGGTATAACGCAGCGATGCGGAAGATTCAAAATCCTTTTTCACGCCCATTTGACGTAATATCCCGGCAGTCACCTCATAGTCCGGATACAGCGAATCTTTATTTTGAACGGCCAGGTTGCCGCCCCAACTAATTTTCCCCTTACCATACACCTGTTCAGACGCAGTCTTAGGGACTTCCAAACTTCCCCAGAGCCGCCGGGCTATGTCCTGTACCTTTTGATCACATTGAGGGTATCCGGATAAGCTGGCTGATTTCTTAGGTGGCGAGCCGACTACCATAGCGCCCGCTTCCACTAAGGAGCTGATCTTTTCCAGCAAGGCAGGTGTCATGGTGGCAACGGCAGGTAAAACCAGCAACCGGTAACCAGCCCCCGAAGGAAATACGATCTGATGATCGTTCACGCTGGCCTGGTACAATTGTCCCGGTGAACAGCCATCGAAATTGTATCCTTTTCTGTCAGGAATAACAGGATCCCCGTCCATAGCCGATGAAGGCGGAAGGAACACATGGGGCGCCCCTTCAGGAGTCAGGTACAGGATATCAGCCACCCCCTTACCTTGCTGCAGCATGAACTGGCACCTGGATATATAGCGATGATAGGCATCAGCCATCGGCCACCAGGTCTGCATCCGGTCCCAATGCACGCCATAGGGCCCCATGTTCATACCGGGCCGTAAGGAATCATCAAAAGGTTTGTGTGCGAAGGTGTGATAAAAGAAGCGGTTGACGCCGGCAGCAAGGGCCCAGTCTCCCTGATCCTTCATAGATCCCGGATATTGTTTCCAGGCTTCGTTGCCGTCGGCCGTAAAAGCTTCGGCCTGCACTACCGGTACGCCCATGGTATGGGCCAGGGACACGGCTTCAATGATACTGAAGGCGGTATGGAAACCATATCCCTTACTCCAGAATTCACCCATCGGGATATCCGCTACCAACCCAAGCTCCAGATCGGCCGTCGGGTTCAGATCATAAGGCTCGATAGACAAACCCAGTCCAAGCCGGTGAGCATATTTCTTCACCTGTTCAGCATGGTTCGCAATTACTAACTCCTGGCTTGTCTGCCGCAGATCCCAGAGGAACCGTTCGCTTATCTCCCGGCTCCCTACTATATTACCCGCATATACAGGATAGAAAGGCAACGGATCATACCCCCTGCGTTTGATAAATTCCTGCCTGAATTGCGACGTCCAGTTTTGCGCCCCCATCTCCCAGCTATCCATGTGGAGCATTTTTAATCCTCCGGGAGACTCCGTCCTGGGCATCCCGGTAAACTGAAGGATTTTTCCTACATATGCGTCGAGATGACGATCCAATGCTGCCGTATCGAATTTATCGGATTCGAATCCCAATCCCTGAATGGGCGCAGGTCGGGTAACAGCGCCATTATTACGGCTTCCGAAGCGCATGATCGTCCAGTTGCCTTCAGGTACCACCCAGTTCAATGTTCCGTCAGGCTGAAGTTTATCGCTAAGGTCGATGATCCGGTCCTTTTGAATATTGGCAGCGGGTGAATCGGCATAATCACTTAAAGAAGGCAAGAATGGTCTGACTCCTTCCTTGGAGCTAAAGGGCTCCCGGTAATACAGCGCCTTCTCATCGATATTATTTATTTTTTGCTGGCCGGCAGGCGTCGGAAAGGCCAGCACAGCGACGTCTTTATAGTAGTCATTCCATTGCTTTTTTAGTTCGGGAGTAAGCGTTCCCTCCCCGAAATAAGGCATCTTAGGCTGAGGCAAGGGCAGTTTGATCTTGCCTTTTTCACTGCCGGATACCTGGATGCTGCTGGAAACCAAATGCTGCATCGATTGATCTGGACCTACCCAGGGTCCTCCACTTCCTGTCCAGCCCGGCCCTATCCCCAGGGTCATCCGGATTCCCAGCCGCTCGCATTCGCTGACTGCATGTTTGAACAATTCCCCCCACCGGGCGCTTAAAAAATCGACAGGTCCCCGGGGAACGCCTACATTGACTTCCAGGAACAATACATTCCCGATACCGGCTTTTTTCATCGATTCCAGATCTTCGGTCATACCCTTTCCTGACATATTCCCATCCATGAAATACCAGTATACGCCAGGCCGGACAGAATCCGGAGGATTTAGAAAAGCAGCTTTCAACATAGGGATATCGGACTGGACCGGTCGCCTGCCGCAGCCATAAAAAATCAGCGCTGCCAATAAAACAAGAATATTAATAACCCGCATTCTGGACTAATTTAGTATTTATCTGCATCTCCCTGGAAGCTATCGGATAGACAAATCTATTCTGAGTTACATTAAAAGTCGAAGGCAATAGCCATCCGTAAATCGCCTTCAACGCTACCCCCTTTGCCGTCAATACCGGTATGGCATCTCCCTTCCGGATAAGATCCGTCCAGCGATGGTTTTCAAATGCCAGCTCATGCCGCATCTCAGTAGCAATATTATCCAGCGTAGCAGCCCCCAGCGCAGACAGCCCCGCCCTCGCTCTCACCTGGTTCAGATAAGGCAGCGCAGCGCCGGCCTTGTTCTCATCGACCAGGCATTCAGCCAATAACAATAAGGCGCCCGAATAACGAAAGACCGGGAAATCATCCGGGGTATTAAAATCAATGGTATAGGGCGGGTGAAAATATTTTTTAATCATATAAAAGAACGTCTGCCCGGATGCAGGGGTATATCCAACGGAACTCTTAAGACCGCTAATAGTAAAATCCTCCACCCCGCTGATCGTTCCTTCTACAACGGCGACAGAGGCGCCCAGCCTCAGATCCCCCGTCTCATAGGAGGACACCATTTCCTGGGTCGGCACATTCCAGCCGCAGAAGATATTCATCGCCCCGGTATGGTATCCCATGATAGATTCGGAGTTGGTCGCCTTCGGCATAAACTGCCAGGCAAAATTACTCTGCTGACCGCTGACCAGATCCGACATATACTGTACCTCGAATATCGATTCCTTGTTATTCTTATTATTAGGGTCAAACACATCGGAATAATTGGACAGGAGCCCATAATGCATATTGGTAACGTCCAGCAATTGAGCTTCAGCACCCGCATAATCCTTCGTCGGCCCCGTCATATAAGCATAGGCCAGCAACACCTTTGCAGCGCCCTGACTGGCCCTTCCCGACTGAGGGAAAGACGTCACCACAGGAAGTTTGGGGATAGCAGCGCTCAGGTCGGTAATGATTTGCTTGTACACCTCATCCACCGTATTCCTGGCCTGAAAGGACTGAGACGCACTGGTAATTTCGGTCAGCTGAAGGGGCACACCACCATAATGCGTTACCAGGTCATAATAGTAATAGGCCCGTAGGAAGAGGGCCTCCCCCGAGATAGAATCCTTTGCTCCCTGGGATATACCCGTTACAGTAGTGATCTGGCTTAAGATCGTATTGATCCGGGAAATTCCCTGGTAGCTGGCGTTCCACCGATCCCCCGGCGAATTGGGTACAGCCGAAGATTGTGCATCATCCGTGAATTCTGCATACCCTTCCTGGGCGGACAAACCTCTGTTGGCGAAATAAATACTAAAAAAAGTATTGTCGGAGCGCATCTCGTCCTGGTAAAAACCGGTATTTACAATCACGCGCAAAGGCGTATAAGCTGCATTCAGCGCCTGTTGAAACTGGTTCAGATCCTTATAAAAGGAAGCCGAACTCAGAGAAGTCGTAGGATTTAATTCCAGGTAACTCTTTTTACAAGACGATATACCAGCCGCCACCAGGATTATTATATATAATAATTTATTTTTCATGTCATTAAATTAGAGTGCTCTAAAAATATAATTTCTAAAATTTTACGTTTAGTCCCAGCGTATAGACTCTTGAAATAGGGAAAGCAGTAAAATCACGTCCCAGGCTCAGACCGTTCAATCCGTTCAGCCCTATTTCCGGGTTCATACCGGGATATTTACTGAGTATAAAAGGATTCTGTGTGCTGAAATAGACGCGGGCGCCTTTAAAATATTGATTTTTAGGTGTCGGCAATGTATAGCCCAACGTAATGTTCTTTACCGAAAGATAGGTGCCGCTAAAAACCTGCCGGGTAGTGAAATTACGGAAGTCCACTGTCGTGCCCGACTTTGTCCTGGGATAGATGCCATCACCGGGATTGGATAAAGATCTCCACCTTTTGGCTACACCCCTTCTTACGTTAAAGACGCCATCGAGATTTTCCGTTGATTGAAAGGCATCGTCCGCAATATCATTTCCTACGGAGCCAGCCACAACAATACTAAAGTCCAGACCTTTATACCCTAAAGTATTCGTCATTCCAAAAGTATACTTCGGATTTGGATTTCCGATCCAGGTCCTGTCATTCTCATCGATGATCCCGTCAGGCTTGCCATTCGGACCGCCGACATCTTTGAACCTTGCCGTTCCCACCGTAGCAGCCGCATCATGAGGCTGTGTATCGAACTCCTGCTGCGTCATATAGACACCCGTATTGATAAATCCATAGAACAGACCGATAGGATGCCCCACGGCTGTTCTGTTATCATCCCAATAATCCTGGTATCCTCCGATCGGGGCATTGCTCGTCCCCAATTGCTTAACGATATTCCGGTTGAATGAAATATTAAAAGCAGTATTCCAGGTGAACTTTCCGACAAAATTCTTGGTCTCTACGGAAAATTCATGCCCCCAGAAATCGAACCGGCCGATATTGGAAGTCACCGTGCTGAAGCCCGATTGTAAGGGAATGTTGATCCCATATAGTAATCCATCCGTCTTTTTCCAGTAATAATCATACGTGAACGCAAGACGGTTGTTGAAAAGCGCCAGGTCCAACCCGAGATCATAACCCAAAGTGGTTTCCCAGGTCAGGTTGGCATTCCCGATTCCATTCGGTGCACTACCCGAAGCAAGTGAATTATTAAACGCATAATTGGTTTGCTGAACACCGGCTAAATAGGTATAATCGCCTATATTATTATTTCCCACCTTTCCATAACTAGCCCTGACCTTCAAAAAACTGAGCTTCCGGACGTCTTTTAAAAAGTTCTCGTCGGAGATCACCCACCCCGCAGATACAGAGGGGAAAGTCCCATATTTATTATTCGTTCCGAATTTAGAAGAACCATCCCTTCTGAATGCGACAGAAAGTAAATACTTATTGTCAAAGTCATAGTTCAACCGCCCGATATATGACAACAAAGTAAAGTTGCTGTCCGCCACAGTTCCGATCCTGGTTGCCGCCACATTCAGCCACTGAACATTGTCGTCCGGGAATTGACTGCCATTTATACCGCTGTTCTCGCCACCCACCTTTTGGACAGTGTACCCGACAAAAGCTTCGATATTATGCTTTTGAGCGATCGTCTTTTTATACGTCAACGTGTTTTCCGACAGCCAGGACAGAAAGTGCCCGGTATTGTAGGCGCCGGAAGCCGATGCAGCCGGAGAGGTTCCACCTAGAACGTCCGAAGGACTGAATTGCCGGTTGATCGAATAGTCCGAATTTACATTGATACTGGTTTTAAATTGCAGCCCATCGATAATTTTATAGGAGAGATACGCATTCCCCAATAAGCTCAGATCGTTTAGCCGGTTCACCGTTTTCTGCAACACCTGATAATAGTTGGGCGTCGAGAACATACCGGGAGGCGCAAAACCGACAGGGTAAGTACCATCTGGATTTTTATAGTTCAGTGTAGGGTCCGTCAAATAAGCCACCTGAATGATGTTACGACCCTCCCCCAGATTGGGCGTAATATTGCTTTGACGGTAGGAGACCGCCATGTTCAATCCCAGCGTCAGCTTGTCGGAAGCAGTATATATATTATTGCTCCTGGCGGTGAATCGGCTCGCCCACTGGTTGAGCATCACCCCGTCCTGCTTGTTGTAATTGAGGTTGACTACGGATTTCAGATCCTTGGTGCCGTTGGCGATCGATAGATTATAATTCTGGGTAGGCGCCTTTCTTAACAGGACGTCAAACCAATTGGTACCGGAATTCGCAGTATACTGCGAAGGGTTCTGATATTGCACCGGAACGCCACCTGTATATCCTTCATAGGTAGCCGCATCTTCGTAATATTCCTTTTTGAATTCCGCAAACTCTGGGGCATTCATCAGATCCGGTCTTCCTCTTTTGGATACCGACTGCACACCGACATAAGAGCTGAATTCAATACTCTTCTGACCAATTTTTGCCTGTTTGGTAGTTACCAGCAGAACGCCATTGGCAGCCCTGGAACCATACAGCGTGGCGGAGGAGGCATCTTTCAGGACGGAGATCGATTCGATCTCATCGGGGCTTAAGGTCTGAAGCCCGCTCTCAGTAGGAAATCCGTCAATAACGATCAGCGGGTTGTTCCCTGCATTGATGGAGGCGGCGCCCCTGATACGGATTGATATCTCAGCGCCAGGTTCACCGGTAGTCTGATTGATCTGAACGCCGGAAAATTTCCCCTGCAGCTTTTGACCGATGTCGGCAACCGGCATATCCTTCACTTCGGCAACATTTAGCTGACTGATAGAGCCGGTGATATCCCGCTTTTTCTGGGTACCATAACTGACGACCACTACTTCACCTAAAGTAGAACTTGTCGAGACCATCTGAATCGTGAGAGGAGCATCACTATTTATTTTCACCTGACTTTCTTTATACCCGACAGACGACAAGATCAGCGTAGCCCCTTTATCCACCTGGATCGTGAACTTACCCTCTGTATCCGTGGCAGTCCCGGCGGTACTTCCCTTTACATTTACGGATACCCCTGCCAGTGGTGAATTATTTTCAATTAAGACAGTTCCTTTAATAGTGATCTTTTGTTGTGAAAATGAAGAAAGAGAAGTGCT
>Ga0307511_10000504_pt1 | contig 42055 bp, 38 predicted proteins | sample 13_EM_MG_FD_200266 | JGI IMG/M metagenome (GOLD analysis project Ga0307511, IMG submission 200266) | Populus trichocarpa ectomycorrhiza microbial communities from riparian zone in the Pacific Northwest, United States - 13_EM | ecosystem: Host-associated > Plants > Roots > Unclassified | place... | reverse complement strand
ACCCAACATGTCCCCCAAACATGTGCCCCCCCTCCCCACATGCACAGAATATCTATCACTTGGCCTTGGTAATAGTTTTCAGAGTCTAGCCCAGCTTTGATAATATTCATCCCCGCTGCACTCTGTTTACAATCTCTACATGGTCTATTTACTGACTATTTTTCATATCTCAGGTCTGCGCAGCTCCGTTATTTTAGGCTCACTTGACAAACCGACTACTATTATTACAAAATGGCTCAACGCTCTGCCCGTGCTAGATCGAAGCTGGACAAAATTTCCCAGTCTTCAGGACTACCCCAATTCTCACCTCAAGGCCTTTCCGCTGTTTCAGCCCCTCCATCCATACTAGGTGTTGCTGGTAGCAGTTCACCGGCCGCTTTTGGGGCCTATCATAATGTGTCAAGATCCACATCATTTAATCCCGCTACTGGACTACTCACTCCATCCGCATCCTCAATAGCAACAGGTAGCTCTGGTTACTCCTCTACACACCATGCGCATCCTGGAGGGGGTTCTGGGGGTGGAAGGCATGGATTCCCGTTTTACAATAAAAATGGTGCAGCAGTGAGGAAGTCAGCCATACGGGCCATATTCGAGGGGCAAAGTGACAAAATAAGAGGGAGACTCGAGGATGTGCTACGAAATAAGAAATCGGCGTCTACAAGCACTACTAACAGTGGTTATTCGTTGGGAGGTGGGTCGAAGAAGTTAGGGGATATAAGAGAGGATAAGCTATTGTCTGTGAAGAAGTGGGATGCTGGTGGAAAAACAGGTGTTGCAGGATGGGACAACTTGCAGAAGGTAAATGATAGTGGTTCTTAAACGCTACACTTTACTAATATGTCGACAGGACTCCGAGCTATGGGAATCGGATGGTGATACTCTTGTGTATCTTAGCCCACATGGTCACCCTTCACATCAGTACTCACGACCATCTTTCCGAATTAGATCATCAGTGCTACGGGCAACAGAAAGTCCATACTTCATTGCGATACTCTCAGAGAATAAGAACCTGTCATTTGCACCACCACGGACTCAACCCCCACCTAATCACCGGCCGCCAACTCCTCCTTCAATGCCCGGATCGCTAATGAGTGTGACTTCTGAGACCTTCGAACAGCTGGACCGAATATTGTCTCTTGCTGAGAGTAATACCGGCTCATGCGTCTCACAGACCATCAGTAACACTTCAATCTCGGGTGCAGAGGGAATAAAATACGAGATTCACTTTCCAGCTCCAGTTGGCTTGAGCAAAGAGCAGACACATAAGTATCATCTTACCACAAGAAATGTTTTTGCAGTATTGTTTGGGAAGGGTCTGGTAGGCGTAACTTTGGGAGAAACCTTACTCGATTTGGTAGAGAGGATGGACGTATATATTCCACCAACAACTCAACCAAGACTGCAGCATCAGGCATCTTCGGTAACTCTAGAAGGAGCGAGAAAGAGGAAGAACAGATCCTTGGATCTGGAAGGAAAGAGTGGGAATGTCGGCAGGGTACTAGAATACCTCCTGAACCGCGAATTCGACGATTTGCGGAATTGCCCTGATGTAGCTGCTGGGATCTTAGTGTTTGCGGAAAAATTCCAGTTAGGAGAGCTATGGAGGGAGGCTTTCTGCCATTGTGTTGGCATGCTGAACCGGATGGAGGGAGGAAAGGGGTATATGGAAATCTCGCCCATAACGAAGGCACTCATCGATCGTGCATTATTGGAAATCCAGGTTCGCACTGGAGAGGCAGATTCTCGCCTCGCCACGTTCCAATACGACGATATTTGGCCAACAAGTTCATTTACATTTTCCCCGAGCAAAATCGCGTTTGAGAGATTTCAGAAGTTCCTGATCAAGCACTACCAATCACGATTCGGCGCATGGCCACCGCCACCACCACAAAAGGACCCGAATTCTGGAGGTGGATGGGGATTTGGGCTGGGAAGTGGGAACGGTGCAACAGGTGCATTTTCAAGGCAGATATACCTTCAACTACAAAGAGATTTTGCAGCATTGTACGACTACGTGGTCGATAAGGACGTTTCCTGGGAATACCCACCTCCCGGAAACTCCTCTCCAACCTCTGTGGTTGGTGCCGGGATTTCAACAGCTACGCTGGGTGGCGGGGTTAGTTTGAAGAATAAGCCCAAGATGGTCTCGCCTAATAGGAAACATTTCAGAGCAGATGATGATAATCTCCCGCTCACTGACATCTTGATGGGCTTTGACAGGGCTCATGGATTCCCCCATATCCCCCACCCATACCCTCTAGTCCCAGAGCTTAGAGGTATGCTCCGGCAGGGCACAAGTGGAGCAATCGGAATGCAGAATATGGCACACCAGCATTCAAAGCATGGTTTCCTAGCTAAACGGAGCCCTACCAACCCAAATACTCTCTCTTCGTCAGCTGTTGCTGCAATGGACAAGGCTGCTGCACTTGCCCTCTCTGAGTCAACTAATATCCACAGTCTTCTTTCCCGAACAGCGAGCAACGAACTCGTTGATGCATTCTCCAAACACGAGAAAGAACGAAGTAATGGCGAATTTACTCCCGCAGAGGGGCGGAAGGGCCGATGGATTCTCATCTACAGCGTCCTGCAAACCCTGGCAACAGTCGCCGGAGACGCTCCTGGATTGAAGTATACAGACGGGGTTGAATACTTCCTTAATAGTAAGCTGAGGGGTACCCCTCCCTGGGTTAGCGGCGGAATTCCAGCAGAGGAAGTTCCTGGGGGAATCGATGATCACCACACCAGGAGTCATTGCTGGACGGTCATGGGTACTTGGGACGCTAGAAGGAATTCTTGGGTGGTGAAAGATAATGACCCCCAGCTTCAGCTGACACCTGTGGTTACCTCCAATTCAGGGAGTTCCGCACCACCGAGAACTAGTGGGGATATGTACAGTGAAACTCCGACGACCTCGAGGTCGATTGGGGTCGGCGTTGGGGATACGACAGACACGGAGTCTGGGTATCACAATACTCGGATTCACGGAGGTAGGAAGAGAAAGGCAATTCCTAAGGCGGAGACCGTTGAAGTGTCTGTGAAGAGTGGACGAGGTTCCAGTATGTCTGGAGATGAAGGTGATGATGAAGCTGATGAGGAGGGTGAAGACGTGGTTATGGGAGACGCGAGGGATATCCCACTTTTAGATCGTGAGGTGGATTTGCAAATGGAAGATACAAATTAGGCAGCATGGAGACCCGACCTGTATACTATGCGCTGGGGTTTCTGAGGAGGTCGGTACTTTCTTATATTTCTTCTCTTTTGGCTAGGAATCTATTCCGCGTTCTTTTCGGATATTTGCTATGTTCACCCCGGTTTTCATATTTATTATCAGGACTTGCTACCATCTCCTTTGTTAGATTTCAATTTTCCCCCCTGTTATTCATATTTCTAGGAGTCTTTGATCACGTTCTGCTTGCATCTTTCTGTTTCCTGGTTTGCGGGTTTTGGGGAAACTGGCTGCTGGCTGGTCTTGGTGCCAGATGAATGGAAAAGTGAGGGAAGGTTCCAGGGATTTGTTTGATTGATAGTATGGGATATAGTTTCTGGTACGGTATTTGTTTTGGTATATTTTCATTTCATATCTTCCTTTCTTGAGGCCCTCCTTTTGTGAGACCTCGTTGTCGGATACTAAGCGTAGCGAGCGATTCTGCGATTCTGCGTACTTCTGTTCTTGGGTGTCTTTTTGATTCTTTTTCTCATTATGGGTTCATCTATTGGTTTGCGGTTTCATATTTCATGTCCTGGGTAATTATGATTGGGTATATTTCGCTCTCCGCTCTCTCCAACCTTCCACTTTCATTCCCCTTTATATGTTGGTCGCTGGTTTGCTTTTCTCATATGTAGGTACTGGGTTTTAAGTGGTCTGGTGTGCCCCTTTTGGAACGGAATGATCTGGGTATATAATCACACATTGGTGTTTTGATAAATCAAGTGTGCTTGGTATCGGTTAGTGATCTCAGTTGAGGGTAATAAGGGGGGGGGAGGCGACATCACCCAGGTCCCGGCGGGAATCAACTGCATTTATTCTCCTTTTAAATTTGTGTAAGACTTGGGCTACCTAGGGCGTTAACACTATGGATGAATTTATGCTCTATGGGTTTTCGCCCTTCAAACTCATGCGCAATGCCAGAGGGAGAATGCTGGTTACGCACACTCCCGTTCTTGCGCTCCAGGGTCCTCACTAGCACGAGACCACCCTCCCACCGCACGAGCTCTCGAGACCCACGATGCTTCGTGAGTTGAAGCTCACAACTACCACGTGTATGTACCTATAGAATATCTGCTCGCTGCGGCCAGTTGCTGATCGGGGGCGGAGGTTGATACCAGGGAGTAAATAAAGATGGAAGCCTGAATTAAACTGCGCATGAGAAAGTCATCATTGACCGCATGTGCCGCAGTGTATCCGCTCCGTTAACATAGTAAAATAGTTATTGGAAGGCCTGCTGCATGGGTTTTGAGGCATGGTCAAAACATGCTCATCGGTACCAATCAACCATTTCTCTCCCGATATATATAACCTTCCATCACTTTCTGTTGACAATTATTTACCCACCTTTGCTTTTTCCCAGCCGCTGCACTCCAAAAGTGGCTGTGGGCGGCGGGCTCAGAGATGTGCAGCGGCGCAATGCGGACCCTTGCTGCATATGATGTAATAGGTAATGGATCAGGCCATCCAAGGCCATCCATAATCGTGCTCAAAAACATCAAACTGGAGTCAGCCTCATAGGAATGAAAGACAGACGAATCTGTAGGCCCTGGGGAAGGAATGTCAGGAGTTTAAGTACCGCAGGTTCTGGCTGTTTGCTGAAGAAATCAACTCTACAACCTGCCATAACCCTATCGAGGCGTCAATCCCAAGTGTCGAGATTTTCTAGCACTAGTCGAAATGGATTCAGATGGGGCCTGCTCTGACAGCGGTCAAAGTGATCATAGCAATGGGGTAGGGGTAGTCTCTCCACAGGTAGCGGCTGCCCGGGCCTATTACGCCAAAGGTGACAAGGTCAGGGACTTTCTGGCCTCCAAAGAAATTCAGGCATGGGTCGAGCTTGCTCAAATGAGGAAGAAGGTAAGGCCCCGGAGCTCATCTCACCACTATCCCCCGATTGTGCACCTTGCGTTTGATAACGGTGCTGACCGGTTGATCCATGGTTTTATAGGTTTGGCAGTCCGAGGAAGCAAACAAACACTTCGAGAAGCAACGAGAGAATGCGGATAGCTCTACATACAACACCAAAGCCCAAATAGGCTTCCTCAAGTTGATGTTAGGGGTCGCAAAAGAGATACAAGACGGCACTGGTGTCTTCACAAGTGTCAGGCCTAAGAACCCTAGGTCCGTCCTGGCGAAGCCCGTCCGCTGCCTCGACACCTCCATGGCACCTGGTGCGTTTGCTCAGTATTTCTTAAGCCAGAATCCCCGCGCAGCTGTTGATGGGTTATCGTTGCCTGTGGAAAGTGGTGGCCATTCCATGCTTCTTCGGAATGCCAATCAGATCCTCGGGGTCAGGCCCCGGCCGCAAGATAATAGCATTACCTGGACCGACGTGACACTCCATCCTCTATTCTTTCCACAAGGGAAAGGGTATCCTGAGGAATTTCCTGACAAGTCTGCATTCAATAACAACCAACCACTGCCTCCACACCTCCAGTCTCCATCAAGCAAACCCTCAGACCGAGTATACGATATTGTGGTTTCCGATGGTGCATACCTCCGCAATCACGCGCATGCTCAGCTCCGGCCTTGGGAAGCGGGTCGCTTGCTAGTTTCCCAGCTTATCCTCGGGCTGAGCTTCATCAAACCAGGAGGTTCCATGTTGATCTTACTGCACCACCTCGAGGCCTGGAATACGTTTGCAACTGTGTACAACTTAAGCAGGATTGCAAACATCAGATTGTACAAACCTGAATGGGCTCATGGTATAAGATCAAGCTTCTACCTTATTGCAACCAAGATGCAGCCAGAGTTGGATGTGTGTAAGGCGTGGGTTGAAGAATTGAAACGGGCTTGGTATACCATGACGTTTGGAGGAGAAGATGGCCTTGGGGGTTTGGTGGAGGCTGGTGAAGGCTTAAATGTAGACAAGATGTTGGATGAATGGGGTGAAGAATTTGTCGTGTTAGGTGAGAACGTATGGAGGAGGCAGCGAGACGCGTTGAAGCGAAAGGGCTGGGTAGAGTAATTTATACGATCCTTTTTTTTTTCTTTTTTAAAAAAACATTACCCGTATGTGTTTGCATTGGGGCGCGGTCGGATCCTTCTTTGGCTACCTATTCAATGTATTGGCGAGGTACTGCTAGCTTTCCTATCACCGTATTCAGTTTACTATCATCGCGTTCAGTTCTTTTCCCTGTTTTCACCTTATCCTGTATATAGGCGCCGGCGGCGGACAGAAAACTTGCCCGCTGCCTGAATCCAACCGGGCTTCCGGCTGGCTCATCATAACCTCCTCCACTGGGGCGGCATATGAGTACTGAGTATATTATAAAAGAAAAAAAGAAAGAAAAAACGAACGATACATTCAGACTTGGTTCTACTTCTTCCTGTATCTGTTGGTTTTTAGCATCTGTATTCCAATATCTGATGACGATTCATGATGACGATCCAACCATGAGTCAAGGCAATGTTACTCCCTGCAACTGCTGCATGGTATTCGTGCGTGTGGGCCACGGGGTAACAGTTATGAAGATGTAAAGGGAGGCCCGGGGAGCTGGGACGAGGTGGGATCTGAGTGGGGGCTGTAGTCTAATTAGCTATCCCTATCAAGTCTGATTAGTGTATGCTGCCACACTACAGTTATTAATTCTTGTACCATACCCATTAATAATAAACCAGACTGCTATGAGTGATATTCAAAAAGAATTGAGATACCTGTCTCGTTTCCAGACTCTAATTAATCAGACTTCTAGATTAGCCCCAAGCCCTCGCTCGGCACTTGGAGCAAACTCGTTTTGCTACTACTGTTTTTTTCTTCTTCCTTTGTTGCGTGTTGTTCTAGCGATTGACGTATCTAGGGCCTCTCATGTTGACGGGCTATAGTTACCGTATTATCTCTCTCTCGGGGGGGGCTTCCTTGATATAATACGGGGCCGAATAGTCGACCTCCAAGATTTAAAGGTATGGAAATTTGGGGGGATATATTCAAAGTTGAGTGAAGTTTCTGTCATCCTAGATCTTCGGTTCTTTTGTGCTGCTCCCTCTTTGGGACCATAGAGCATGAGGCCGATAACGTATGTGGAAATGGGGACTCTAGTCTGGTTGACGGAAAAGGTTGCAAAAACTAGTACTCTGAGGAATCGCAGAAACCCGAGAAACCCTAGATTTGTGGATCTGGGATGTTTCTATGGTAAGAATTCTCGGGTTTCTGTGGCAGTAGCACTCAACTTTGAATATCCCTATCTACCCAGTGCAACCAGACTAATCTACCCATATCTACCCTATTGATTGCACCCAAGCTTTGATTTACGTTGCTTTGAGAGTCAAACATTAGGGCAAGCTGCTATTTAAAACTGCCAACTCTCGTATCTATATATATGTACAATGTCCTTTCGCCTACCGCTTCAATTCAGCCCAGCATATCACTCCACATACATATAATAGCTAGCTACAATAACCTCAAGCCCCAACAATAGAGAGACTGAGTAAGCATTAATTTTGGGCCCCACTTTCATATTTAACTCTCTTTGTCCTCAACTACTGCTACACCTTCGACCCACACAGAATGACCGATCCAACCTCTCTCGATCAGGACCATGCTATACTTTGAAGCTCGTCGATCAGCAACGGTAGGTCTCGATAGCCGTGTTGCATAGGTTTGCAATGCAGCGTAACGCCTCCTCCCTCTGTCTAAGTTTCCTCTTCAGGTCTCTCACTTCGTCTTTGAGGTCCTTGACCTCATCCTTCAAATCTAGGATTTTTTCTTGCATCTCGCTAAGTTCCATATCCCGAGCGACAACCTTCTCCCTTAGTTGTTGTGGTGTGGCGACTCGGAGGTCGGCAAGGTAATCCTTGACCTCTGGCTTCAGCTGCTTTGCGGATCCTTTCAATCGAGTGGATTCTACTACGTCGACGTACCCGATTGTGTACGTGGGTGGCATGGTTGTCGAGGTTCGTTGAATGTTAACCTATAGCTGATGGAAGCTAGGTACCATGGCTTCAGCATTAGCTGGTCAAGATTTTGCCTTCAGGTAAGGGTAGAGAGCTTACTCACGCAAGAAAGGTCTAGGTAATAGTCAGGGAGGGACAAGACTGACCCTCGACCCTGGGGATTTGCTCGAATAGCCGAATACGATGTAGGAGATTCGGTTGACTAAGGCTTGCGGAGTACAGACAGCTGCAGGCGTGCAAAAGACGTCGACTGTGTATCGACTTGATGTTCCAACAAACTTACAGACTAAATGGTATCTATAGGTGTCTTAGGATTGTGGGACGAAGGGGGGCGGGAGAGGCGGAACCTCAGCAGATGGTACATAGATCTAGAAAGGGTGAATTTCCAGATCCAATATCGCAATTACCCAACTAGGGAACTTCGTACCCAGTCTCGCACCTTTAGCAGGTATTGGACTGCATAACCAGAGGAACTGAGTGTGAGCTAGCCCGTAACTGCTACTGTAGGTGTCAGGCAGTCTCGAGCCGGCGCCGGGAATTTTACGACAACATACCGGGCATTCCAACAGACTAAGTACAAGCATGCGCATATTCTGCATCAACTCACCTATACCTAAGTTACAATATTGCTGTTCCTGATTTGCTCTGCTATAAATCCTCGTCAGCCTGCATATTAGCAGCTACACCAGACTTCTCACATTAACAGAGCGGAGATATACGAAATGAAACAGTAGGAGTCGGGAAACAGCCTCAACCTCTTTACCATGGCATGACGTTCAATGCAAAGAGACCCGAATGTCCAGATCCATTATTTTTTATCACCCTATGCCTAGGCCGGGAAGGCAATTAGCTGCAACCTAAGGCATGCATTTAACTCGAAAACAAGGCACAGAAAGGCTAAAGCTGCGTGGTATGTGCCATGCATGCAAGAAATTGCAATTGTGAGAACCTTATTTCGTTGGACCTGGCGTACAGAAAATTCTACTGCAATATAATTAACTCAGTGGGTTTGAAAGTGATATAGCTGCATTATACCTCTAGATAACGAGCGGCGGAGGAAGCCGGCCCTGGGCTTGGTGGTATATAAACCCATACTCGCAACCAAGATAACTGGATTTTGCAGGTACTCAAACTCGAGCCAGTCATCAACCTGAATTGGACTTGTCGATACTACTACCAGCCGGAAATCGAACGAAAGAACGATGAGGCCCAATATCCCCAACTGCGGCCCCAGTCTCCTCGTTCTGTTGGCAGTCCTTGCTGGTGTCACATTGGCAGCCTTCGAACTCACCATTTGCCAACACCAGAACTTTGAGAAATGCAACTACTACATCAGAGTAAGCAGCGGAGGTAGCCTCGTACCGAGTGGAACCTGCAGACCTGTCCCTTGGAACGATGCGATCAACAGCTTCAGAGTCACAAACGGCGGGTGCGAGTTTTTCCGTGACTATGGCTGTCAGTATAAGCTTTTCATCGAGGTCAATGCAGAGAATAGCGCAGTAGCGACTGTCAACGAAAAGGTTTCCAGTTTCCGGTGTTATTATTAGGAACAACTCCAACTGATGGGGGGGTGGCATGAGAACTCATGCCCCAAACCTTGGAAAGCGATATAGACTGTTGCAATTTCGATGCTTCAATAAAGAGTTACTCTACCTTTTCAAGTTCAACCCTAAAAAATAGCGGCAAGCATGAAATGCTAGGTGTAGCTCTCGAGGACGGTTAACATGGGGGTTCATATACCCTCAGCTCCAAAAGCTGCTGGGTGAGGCCAAAGGTCGTTCAAAACAAGCCCCCCGCTCTGAGTCAGCCCTTACGCCCTGCGACGAAGTTCACATGCAGCTTTCGATTCCTCTTAATTACTCGATCCTTCGCTTCTCTATCTACAACCCTAGGTATCTATGCCCGCTGGCCCCGGGACCCTTCATCGGTTGGTAGTTCAGTTTTATATCGAAAGAGACTCCATGACTCCATTTTTTTATGTTGCTATTATTATCATGATCAATTGAACCAAATTTGGTAGAGGGTCACTCTCCGCTCGATCAATGCATCGTAGAGCTAGCCATCCAGCTGCATGTGTTGTTTCCTCTCACCTACATTTTCTTGCCTAAGTCTTCCAACCAAATGGCTATTTTGGGGGATTTTTCTCCTAAAGCTTGGCCAGTTCAATTTTTGCCAGCAAGCATGGCTATTTATGGTGCTTGTCCACCCAAAACAAAGCCCACAAGCATTTCGTGGATTGAGAAATCTGGTATCATTGGTAAGTTTCCTTCAATGCATCATTGAACAGCCGAATACAGCTGGCGCAAGTGGACAACGGTTCATGCACATGTTCGTATGTACATATGATCCGAGAGGTTTGGTTGGCCACAGGGGCATTCCAAAGATCAACGACCCTGCGATGCAGGGTACACGGTCGGCCAGTTACCCAATGGGTAGTTATTCCTCTTCAGTTACATTTTCGGTCTCATCTTGAGCTGTGGTCTGTAGTTGCCACAACCACAACATCCCCCGGTTAGTGCCAACCAGACTATTTGACCTGCACCCTTAGCCGAAGATACATAGCCTCCGCTTCATATCATATTTCTGATACGTCCATCAAAATATGTCTGAGCAAATGGGTCTCACTAGTTCAGGCAACCTACCTCAATTTATTCGTTTGCTCCACACGAGGGATTTTTTACTTGGTATTGAACGGGATCCCGCTGCATGTACCATTACACGTTATACCGTGGCTAGAATTCTCCAATGGCCATGAGCCCAAGTGAAACGACCTGGTAACCCTATTGTACGATCGCTGGGTTGTGTAACATTGTTAACAGCAGACCAACTGTTTAAGGAAAATAAATGCGTTCACCATGCAACTTTTTCATATTAAAGTTTATCTCACCAGGTCAACGTCAACTGCATAGTAGCCCAAGGCTGGGACTGCGCCACTTAATGTAGTTCAACGATCCAGCAATACTTTAGAGCTCGAAGCTGAAAAAAAAAGGTAGAAACAACAAAGATCTCTTCGGGCCGAGGTCCATGGCGAAGTGCACATCGGCCGAATTCGAATGAAAAGCCCTCGGCAGTTTACATGTAGTGAGCTAGCGCCGGCATGCACAGTTTCCATGTAGCTAACCAGTCAGCAGTCAGCACCGGTACCGTCCGCATCGACTGCATGAGCGCATTCCACCATATGTAGGAGTAGTTTGGTTCACGATGTTCACTTCTCCTGGCCTCGGTGACGTGCCCTTGCTTGATTGTACTCCCCCAGTGTCAGCCATTTCTTTCGTCAGCTTTCGATAGTACCCGACACTCCAGCTGCACAAGTAGCATACGCTCTAGCTCTTGTTGGTTTCCCAAGCTAGTCTTTGTCTTACTATTCTTTCTCTATAAGAGCTCTCCATCCGTCTTTCAAATTAAGTCATTGTTACTCTAGCAGCTTCGCTCGTTCTAAACATCACTCGAGTTCGTTCACTCGTTTCTCAACTTCACGGCCCCCACAGTCGTTTTGAAAGCACTTTGTCGAAGATCAACCATATACACAATGAAGTTCTTTACTCTTCTTGTTCTCGGCGCTATGTCAGTCACTGGGGCCATTGCCCAATGCACCACTACAATCACCAGTATTGTTTATGTTACTTCGACGGTGGCACCACCTGCCGCTACCACCTGGATGAACACCATCCCGGAGATTGATGTTTGTGGTGCGGGCTCGGGTGGGGTTTCCTGCCCTGGTGCCGGAGCTGGTGGATGGTTCTATAGATGTTGTGTAAGTTCTCGAAAGGCTTCATATCGTTACTGTGGCATGTAAATTGACATATTGGCCATATAGTCTTCCGCCGGTCATTGTGGCCCCAAGAACACTTTGCAAGGAAATGCGCAATACTGCGGAGCTGGATGCCAGCCTGGGTTCGGGGTGTGTGAACCCAACAGGCCTGCTCCACCAGACCCAACGGCCCCACCAGCTCTTTCGACCGATTCGACTTGCGGACCGATTGTGAATAGGAGGTGTCCTTCCGGACAGTGCTGTTCCGGAAGTAACTTCTGTGGCACAGGCGTAGATTGTAAGTTGCACGAATTTGTAATACCGGATGCGATGGAATGCTAATGTTTTTTTTCAACAGTCTGTGGTTCTGCAAACTGGTGCCAGCGTAAATATGGTCATTGCACTTAAGTAATGTGATTCCAAGGGTTGGGACAAGCATATGGGGTCAGGAAGGGTTTAAACGGTTCTTTGCATCGGCTGTGCTTCCTTTGCTTGGGTATGGGTTAAGATATTTCATGTAAATATATGGGACCGAATTATACGGGCCCTATAAAGAGGGAATGGATGGGTTTATAAAAAGGTTTAGCTATTAACTTCCTTAAGCTTTCAGCACTAGCACACTACTTAAGTATGAGCTCCTTGGGAAGTTACTCGTTCAACCAATGGGGCCAGGCGGGATAGTCGGGATGGTGATGACTGCAGTCCAATTGTGATGTACCAGACAAGGAGGGCTCTGAGGCATAGTGAAGTATACCTCGAATGGGAATGGTTGACTACCCTATATGGCAACATGAAACAACCATTCCTGAAACTAGTCTGTATCCTGAAGCCTAATTTTTTTTTATTAATGTAAGATTCGAAGTATATTTATGCATGCTTATGAAGTGTCTCATGGCTACTTCTATCTCTTAAGCAGCATGAATTTATGGAGTTTTTTCGATTTGTCTATTACCGAGGCCATTAACACTTGAGCAAATAATGACGTCTAAGCAGTATAACCTCTGCTTTCCCAAACAAACCACGACGGCCAGTATACATCACAAGGTTAAATTACTTCCAAGAAGCAACCCATATCAACAACTTCACCTAGTAAAAGAGGTCGTGCTGCATTCTTTTTGTGTGTGTGTGTGCTGTTCAATCTGTGCAAATTTTGAGATATATATATATAGCATTCAATCACAACAGGGCTAAGCAATCACCACAAAATGGTGAACTGTTCAAAATAAATCGTATGGTTGTTATGATCAGAGCCCTATGGGATGTATACATGTAGTAATTAAGAGCTACCTATAGCTTATTTAGTTTTGCAAAGTAATTGTAATTGCACATATTGGGGAATTATCCTATGTATAGTACTGCACAAAGGTGCTGTATATAAGGTGTTTGTGCTTAGGACGCATCGGTTATTAGGAAGGAACAAAATGTAGGTTACATTAGATTCGTAACATGATCATGAGAATTACACTAGTAAGACAAAAGAGGATAATGCTAAAGATGTAAGAAAGATATACATTTAAGTAAGGGAGGGGGTTGTGAAGTTATCGAAACAAGTTAAAGGAATAAGCTAAGCCAGAGTCTCGTGAAGGTCCATTCTCGTGAAGGCCCATCCATATGATGTGGTAGGTGGAAGAGATGACTGAATATACACCCGTCCTGTTCAACTAGATCCAACGCCCTCTCCTAACCCGTCGCCTATCATCAACCACATATCCCTTCTCCCTGACCGCAACCCTCTCGTTCCTCCTATAGATGAACAACGCTAGCAGTGCCGAAATAAAGAACAACACGCAGTTGAGAATCCCCAATGCCCAAGCAGCCTTCAGCATCATGCAGCTCTTCTTGAAAGAAATATCCCATCCATTCCCATTATCCCACGACCAGCTATGATTTCTCCAGGATATTCCAATTGGTACTGAGGCAGCGGTGCAATCTTGGTTTCTGACGCTCCGGAGGAGAACCACTCCTGCGATTAACCCGCCGAGGATAATCATGTCCATGACGAAGACGAGGATGCTGATGCCGATGGAGTGGTGGAATTGGAAGAAGGAGATAAGGGCCCAGGCGGTGCCGACTAGGGAGGCGATGAAAAGGACGAGGATCTCTGCGGGGGTAGATTGATGGCTGCGGTCGTATTGGTGGACAAACCAGGCGAGCATGCCCCAGATGGGGACGAGGGTTAAGAGCTGGAAGGCTCGGATGATGGGGAAGAAGAGTTTGCTGATTGACATTTTGGAGGGTTACTCTGCTTTTGCTATTCGGGGTTATAGGTATGCTGAGGCGAATTGACTGATTCTTGACTTTACCAAAGACTTAATTCGTGAGGCTTCGAACGAGGGAGACTGATAAACAATCAAACACTGCTCAAAGCAGCAAACAAACGATTGTGCTTTGTGACTTGAAGCTCGGATGCTGAGTGATGGAGCTTGGAAATGGTTGTCTCTGTGAGTGGTATATATGTAGTCAGTCGACTTTCAGAGTATTCCCTCAAGTACCCAGCACTGGGCTGGGTGGGGAAAAAACCTGATATAGAGCAGTGCAGTCAATACAAGGCTGGTGGGATAGTATAACGTATGTGTGTATACGTACGTCTCACTCGGCATCACTGGCCCAGAGAAAAAAATAGAGTGAACAATGTGAGCAATATTATTGTAGTGTTTTTGCAGGATACTTACCCTCATAATTCATGGCCAGGCTTGGATGCTGGATGTTACATATGACATCAATTCGGGATATGACATACTCGCACCACTACAACTATACTGTAATGCTCTTAAAATATCGCTGTTCGAGGCTATACCGTGGGAAACTTTGCGATCGACGTTGATTAATCCAGTACTGATAAACCTGCTTTGTGCACTGCGCCTCGGGATGCATGCGGTCGCGTGGGCACTACAGTAACCGATGGGCCATGGAAAGTAGGTACATATGTATGTATCTCTCAGCCTTGCTTCCAACCGGACCACGATCTCGATCCTCATGTGTTGCTTCCCTGTTCGACCCTTGCGCTGGAGATCAAGAATTTCGAAAACAAGCCGGATGCCAATTTGTCTCTTGCCACACCAGAGCGAACTAACTGAGATTAGTCGACTACTTAGAATGGAAATTGGTTGGCATTCGTCATGGGGCAGGGGTATTGTTTTTTTTTTTTTTTTTTTTTTTTGATGCGCCAAAGACGACGACGATGTCCATTGGCTTGCAAGCTTTATATTATTGCCAGCATGGAGGCCTAGGGTTTTAGAGAAGAGAGGATTGGCGGTTTTTTGAGAAGCACATTTCTCCTCGTCTCCAAAGATGCCAGGATCAGCGGCTAGCTTCGGGTCGATCTCGATATATAGAAGAATTGCACCGATTTGTACCAATACTGTTCGTAGGGCGTTTACTTATCGATATACGCAGGTCACATGTAGGTAACATAACCGAGTGACTGTTTCATTCAGCTGGGTCATGTCAACGTGGCTCTGCGACTGGATGAAATGTTAATTCTTCTGGATGGGTCGGTCTCCTACTATGAGCCGTTTTAAGCGGTGCGGGGTTTCCTCCCCTCTATTTAGAATATATAGGTGTATTCATCCCTTCTCCAATCTAGCTTTTCTTTTTGTAATTGCTCTGCCAGGGTGCCAAGAGGCCATATTTCTCCGTATGCTTCTCAGCCCTGTAACTTCGAGCGCTCCTTTGAAATACAAGATTGGTGTCAACACTGCTGAATGCACTTATGTGTTGGGACTGCAAACGTGCCAACTAGATTAACTACAACTGAGATCTCAAATTTTTTGTCTAGTTTGGTTCAGTAGCAGAACGAGGCAACCCAAACATTACACGAGAGAGTGTGCTTATCACCGTGCATTGCAATTGCTGATTACATACATGTGGGGTTGTTGATTTTACAAACGCATCCAGACCAGAGTGTAAATGCTAGTGCATAAGTAAAATGGAATCTTATTATTGATATTATTATCTAACCTAGGAATATACCTATGTACATGTATATGTTCTCGGGCATCACTTTGAATGTATATAACAGTGTAAGTATCTTCGAAGGGATCTCCAACATGTGAAAACATACGCAAGCTGCCCTTACCTTGATATAAATTAGTGTTACTCCCTTTGGAAAAAAATACTCCCCACATAGTTCTCTGCATAATCTTCGTGTATGTCTCTCTATCTCCTCTAAATCCAAACAGAAAAGCATAAAAACAGGAGTGCCGACCAGACTAAAAAACAAATATATTGGAGAGCAAAAATAATTACTGGGCTTGAACCACAAACCTGCCGTGACCTTTGCGGCCATAGGTGGGTATGTTAGTAATTGTACCACAGTGGCTTTGCTATGTATAAATATTAACGAAGGAAAGTAGACGAAGGGAATTATGAAGCGATAGTTTACGTTTACCAAAAACCGCTCACGTCACAGAAAATCCTCTCCTGGGCAGCTTTCGGGTGTATCTTGTACCATTCTACCAACCCCTTCTCACTTATCACCAAAGTAGCACTTCCAGCTACTTATCTGATTATTCGTGATCCCAAAAAGCGTCCCCTTCCGCTCATTACACGCCACTAAAAGTCTTCCTCCCTTGCAGCCGAACCCCCTGTGAAACTCACAACACCCATTCTTTATTTCCAGGCTCGAAATTCGGTCATTAAACCCGTCCGGAACCTCCGTGCATCGGCGCTGCACGGAGTTAGGCATTTCCACAAGTGTAGTGCAGTCCTCGTAGTAGTCCTGGCGGCAGACTGTGATAGAGCCGGGAAAGTTGTAGGGCGGGGCACTTGCAAATTCCTGTGGGACTTTGCGAATGGGAGAGGCGGGGCGTAACGCTGAGGGGTTTGCCCAGGTGAGGGATGGAAGTTGCAGGAGCTGGATGAGGAGGAGGAAAGAGATGTAGAAGGTCGTGAGTTTGTATAAGGCCATAAGGCGGAAATTACCGGCGGAACCAACGTTATAAATCCCCATATTGGTTGTTTGCGGTGGGTCTAACAAGTCTAAATGAGTACTAGTGACAACTCCCCGGGTAGCGAAAGTGATCCAACTGTGTGATCCAACTGTTGGTAGTGAGAGCGTGGGCTCCTGAGTGGTGAGGTAACGGTTGAAGACAGCTCGCGCTCCAGATGAGGTGTCGACTTGCTGGTCTTGTTCCTGTCAATCAGGATTCGTAACCAGGTTTAAATACGCAACAGGTGGTTCGGGTTCTGGTATATATAACAAAACACCCTACTATGGGTGGGTAGATATGATCAAGTGGTGCGGGATATAAGATAGTCTATGTAAACGTATCGGTATGCCGAGCCCCCTCAGAGTGACACCGGGTAACATACTAATACTATACACCCCTCTCAAAGGACAGACCATAGCCAGCACATCCTGTCAGACAGACCTTCCGGCTGCACCTACTAGATATTTACTGCAGGTCATGTTAGCACTCATGTGGGCAAAATGGGGTGACAGGTACAAAAGTCATGACATATACATCAACTGGTCATGAAGAACCTTATCCATAAGGCTCTTGGATAACCAGGTTTTATTGATGGTTGGAGCGCTAGCATGCGTGCATGTTGAAGGTTCTATTACGGCCGCGGAAACATGCAGCAGATATCGGCTTGTGTACTGTACAACAGGCTATCGTTTAAAGTTATAATTGGAAAGGTTGTGAAATGGTAGATGCTATGCATATACGTTATAGCTATTCTCGATGGGTAGTTGCAATAATTGCGTCGATACCAAAAGGTGAGGATCGTAGACGGGACGATAACCTGGTGATGAAGGGGGAGACCTCCAATAAACTTAGGTAACTAGAGGTAAAATTACTTACTTGGCCTGGTATTGTTCAGTCTCGCGAGATTTGTGACATGTCGACGACAGTCGAATGGTTTTATTAATCAAGTTGTCTGTATACTCTGAAGCCAGCTGCCCGATGGTCACACCGTTAGGGATTAGCCATAGGCACCGACAGCAGCGTCGATACAAAGTATACAACTACTAGAGCCTAGAGTACATGGCTAGAAACCTATGTAAACGGTGGTTCACAACTAATATCTATTCAAACCCATAGATATAGCTGGGGAACCATCAAGCCGCAGGCCTTTCACACAAACACTGAGGTGTAGATCCACCTGTACTCATATATTTCTCTAGGCAAAGAAAGGAATGAGTTCCTATTGGCAGACTAGATGATCGTGGACATATATACGTACTATACCAGTGGTCTTTGCCCTAGCCTACAATACCCCGAGGGCCTCCCGAGGCACCAAGTATCTAGTGGTTTATGTCGCAGTACATGTCAGACGACTTACGCATATGAACTCAAAGGGGCTCGCATCTACGGGTTCCATGCTGGCTCTAGATCCCGTATAGGCAGGCCAATGATCCCACGAGTCTTCGAATTCGTTTTCGTACATCAAAAACCTCTGGTTAGGTTGCGAACTGCCTTGGTTGGAACCATCAGCGGTGTCCCATATACCTACAACTTGGGTGATGCCTAGAGCACCAAGGCCTACGTTATTGCCAACGCTGGTAACATCCTTGCCTTCAGCTAAATGCCTCCGGAGTGAAGGTTTGGCAATGGGAAGTTATTGGGGGGAGCAGCCCGGGTGGTATCATGGTATGGAATGGGGATTGAAGTATGATTCGATGTCCTGGGATAAAATTTTGAGGGTAACTTACTTCCGAGGTGCGGTGGAAATGTTACTGGTTAGATGCTGGTTGGAAAATGGGCAGAAGTGCTATGTAGACCTATAGCTTCGATTTATGAAATTTTCACTCATAATAGTGCCCCATACATTTCTCGTAGGAGTGATACTTTGCTTGTATTGACGCGTGTGTAATTGGTGCTCGGAGCTACTTGTGGTCAAACTCAATTTGCGTGACCGCCTCCTGGTAATTTTTATTTTTATTTATTTAAAAAATTCAGTATTCGGATAGGGGACGTATGACGAGCCTGTTCAGATGCAAACCCACGCAGAAGAAGAAGAAAGAAAGGGCTTGTCTGTATTTAGTTCTGGCGGTGTACAGTGTCTCGGTCTCGCAGTCCCGATGCTTGGTTTATGTGACTTGTATTGATCTCTCCGTTGATGTAGATGAGAGATGATGATGCCCCTAGGTTACCACTCATGGAAGGCCTTCATGACTATTCCCTCGTAGGCCTGACTAAGCTATTGCTATATACCTATCTATACTATCGAATGCAGCGAAAACTGCTATCTAACGAGAATTGAGGGGCTACTATTATGCCCTCGTAACAAGCCACCCGGAAACCCAGGTGGATTCAAGGGTCAGTAAGTTAATCTGCCGCCTGCGTGATGGAATAAATACAAATGTGCGAATGCTAACAAAAGAGATTCATCTTCCGTTCCGCCTTCTCTACGCTCATATGCCCACCCTTTCTCGGTACAGTGGTGTCTCGATATAAGCAACGGAGGCCCGGTCCCGACAGAATTTGTATGGGAAAATAAGAAACCCTCGATATAAGCAGGTTTCTTAAGTATTCGCTTTGTAATACATACAAAAATGCATGTTTCTTATATCGAAGTTGTGGTTGCGCTAACCACCCCGTGTGGATTATTGCTCAACCGCTGCACATAGATACTTCTTGATGGAGAAAAGCGGGATATTGAGGGTCTACAAGGAATGGCTCAAAGAACTCATCACCAAACACCAACCCCCCGTTTATTTGGGCCTCGCTCGGATATTGCAGAGGTTTTGTATATATCTTGATATAAGAAACCTCGCGTTATAAGAAACCCCCCGCTGATCCAGAGAAGTTGCTTATATCGAGACACGACTGTATATGTAGTGGAAGAAGGCTTCCACTGCATCCCAGGAATTTTTTACCCCCTCGGCTTTCCCCCGGATCGGTTGGTCCATGCGTCCCGACGTAGGGAGTCCGTTCTTTGGGTCCATTGCGAACTCCTCGAAGTCATTTCAAACTGTGTAGGATACCCCTCTTCTACCTTGATGGAGTGCATCAATGCATAGCCTTTTATGTGCCTCCTCCATTTCCTATAGTCTTCCACCTTGTCGTCAGCTGTTCCTACGATTCTTGGTCTCGATTAGGTCCCTTCTCTGATGCTGATATCGTGGGCGGTGGAAGGTGGTGTGTGTGCCGTCCTCGAGGGGGAGGCTACAGTGGCTATGACTTTCAGAAGTACTCTCATGGTGTAGGCCTCGGCGATGGGAACCCCATGAATGACGCCGACTGGTGAGTCAAAGAACTCAGCAACCACTCGTGCGAACGACATGGTGCGGGCTAAAAACTCCGCAAGAAAGACTCCTCCCTCCACTTGTAATGCTATACCAAAACGCTGATCTTACATCAAGAGCTTGGGATGTTTTTGGGCCGCTTAGGTTGAAATCGGTCGTGCACTTCGCATACGCCCTGACAACCTTGCGAGCCACCCCAAGCGGAACGACTCGTAGTCCATCCACGGGACTGCTGGGTGCCTTCCGCAAAGTAGGGCGGCTGCAAGCGTCCCACCTTGCAGTCGTAAATGGGGTTGGCAATGGAGGACAGAGTTCAGGAACAATTACAACTGCGGGCAGGGGCTGCGCAATGCTCGATTGGTTGTGGGAAATGGCGACAAAATGGCTCCTTGTATTCATAATAGTTATAGCGGAGCGAGGTTGATTCACAATATGATGGTCGGGCTGAGGTTAGTTTGGCGGAGCAATGGAGAGCCAAGGGTGACAAAACGGACAAGCGAACCACTGTGCAGGCTCTAGGAGTAGAATAATGGAGGAGGCTGCAGAAGTGGCGAGGTAGTTAGGCTCAAACAGATGCATTCCGGCTTCGGTGGGCCGTTGCATTAATAAGTCGTTTTGGCATTTTTGTATAGCAAAATATCTCGTATGCGTCAGCGGGTAATAAATTTAGATCACTTGCACGAACGTTGACTGGGATGCTAATGTGAGTGCGGAGGACTGGTTTTTGTAATCTGGCGTATAAAGGCAGGGTCCTTCAAAATCGGTGGGTAGATTCGGCCCCCCATTATGGACCTCTGCTGTGCGTACTCAAGTGTAGGCTGATCATGGCCCTCCTAACGGGGCCGCATTTGAGTAATGAATATGGAAAAAAAGAAAAAAAAGTAGGCTGATATATAGTGAAGCCTTGATATAAGAAACCCCTCCGGGACTAGTAAGGAGTTTCTTGTAACGCGAGGTTTCTTATAACGAGATATATTTCCCGCACAAATTCTGGCGGGGCCGGGGTCTTGTTGCTTATATCGAGAGTTTTCTTATATCGAGAGGTTTCTTATATCGAGACTTCACTATAGTGCTTGCCGATGAGAAAATCCAGAAGAGAATCCTTGACCTGTCCAAGCCACTGTAGTGAATCAACATGTTTTCGGCTTTTTACCTCAATAACCCCGTGTGTGGCTAGCCTGTGGGCCTGCCGTACTCCCTTGATACGGGTCGAAATATCTGGAGATTCCCCTAATGAATATTTCGTCGCAGAGCTGTCGATTATACCAGCCGGTTCTGTGTACGCCGTATCCGGGATGGCATGGTCCAACTCAATTTATGTGGCGGCCTCTTGGCATGTATGGATTTTTTGAACCCACCCTCAGCCTCCTCGTCAGCAGCCCGACCTGTAGCGGCGGACTGGACATCTGGGGCATTTGCAGCCAGTTTGTAACCTGGGTCAATGCATGGCTTCATTCGGTATCTTGTGCCTTTTTGGGGACATCATGGAGGGTTTTATCCAAGGCAGTCTCTGCTACCGTCTTAATTGCTGCTGCACCATTTTGAATCAGTGCAATTCCTAACGCAGGGAGTCCGATTTCCTGCTGGGCGTAGGGTTTGAAGCTGCGCTACAGAGCGGCACCGGCCTGCCTTTTTCCGGTCACCCCATTCGTCCTCGCCCATGCCTTCACCCCATTCCTCCAATTCGAATAGCGGCGATCATTCTCCCCCCATCTTAATAGTGCCTTGGCCTGTCCAACCTCCTGGGTTGCTGATGGCATCGTAATGGATATGCTGGACCAGAATTTTAGCTAACCGTGTTAGATACTATAGCTCAGGAGTTACTTACTTTTGAAAGTCTTGTATATTGCAGTTGCAAGAGCTGGAGCGTGCTAGGTAAGTTACAGGTAAGGTGTATATTGTGCAGGGTTGTGATGTTGTGATGATTTGGTATGAATCGCGGATCTGTGGGGGTATTTACGGACTTCTTGGAGTTGGATATGTGAACGCATGGCCAGCCGCCCAAAGGAATTTTTAGAGGGCTGACAGGAGGGCCTGTCATTCCGGAAAGCCTTCTGGCAGGAGCTCCAACAGGAGTGCCTGCTTCTAGCATGATTGTTGGTGGTGTTGGAGGCGTAGTTGTTGGCGTTGGTCTAGATGAAGGAGGATGGAAGGATGGAAGAAAGGAAGATTGTAGTATTTCAGTAGGTTCGTTGTGTAGTATGTGTTGTGTTTCCGAGCTTCGTATGATTGTTGGTGGGTGTTGTAGTATTTTGGTAAGTTAATTGTGTAGATAAGGTATGTTTGTGTTTCCGAGTTTCGTATGATTGTTAGTGGTGTGAAGATCACAGGTTGGTATTTGGAGGTATGAAGATCAGAAATTGAATAATCCAGCCGAGTTCCACTCGGGGATACATGCCCTCGTCATATACCATAGTATCAATACGAGTACTGATTCACCAAAAAAAAAAAAAAAGATCAGAAATTGGTATCCAGAGAAAGTAACGTTAGGGCCCAAGTTCATACATATTAAGGGCATGATTGTAGAAGTGCTGTCTATAGGCTATAGCAGTGTCAGTACTTGGTTTTGTGGTCTCCATTGCCTGAGATTCGAAGTCAGAAAGCTAGGATTCTAGAGAAGTGAAGTAACAAAGTCCTCTGAAGAGCTAGAGGGTAGCGTCTGTAAGTTGGACACCTTAGGCTGCGAGTTGGGGATTTTCGCTTGAATTCCAATACCACGTCCCATTAATTTCGGTTTTTTGTTCACTCGTACACCGAGGACCGAATCAGAGCTGGTATTGTACTTGGGCCTTGTGTTGTCACTTTGGTCCCAGCTGGGCTCTGTAATTTCCTTGTCCTTTCCTTTCAATGTTTGTCGTTTATGTAGCTGCGGTTAGGACTACAGTGTAGCTCCACCACATAGTGATCGTAGGCGTCTACCAGTAGTCGTGTAGCACTTTGCTGGTATGAGGTCGGTAAATACTTTACAGCACTGGAGCAGAACAGAGCGAGACTGCCTAATGTAGCCGTCTTCGGTCTCCGGGCCCTGGGATCAGGTTAGCCCTAGCCCCGCTATAAAGGCCAAAGCACAGGCAACTTGGCTTAGGGCGTATGGGTGGACGTACAGCTGAAGGGCTCTGCTCTGTATGCGCTGGTTTGATGTGACTCTTGTTGCTTGTTTGTTCTTAGCAGAGGCCGGATGGGAATATATACCACTGCTACCGTTCTCCTTACTAATCTATCTATGTTTGTTATCTAAGCAAATACTATGCCCGAGCTTATGTAACCTCAAAAACACCACGATACGTCTGCATATTATGGAAACCCTAGAGAGATCCCCTTCTCTAGTCTGTTTCCCCTTCTCCACAACTAGACTACCCTACCCTTCTCCTAGTCTCGATCTCCTTCTCTTAGTCTTGATCTGGGGTCTAAGTACTAAATTATTTGCATGCAAAAGACTCCAGACTACTCTCGGTTCGCCTTAGCAACTTTGTCGCTTTGTCAAGGTGATGAACTTCATAGCGTAGCTCTTTCCCTGATCGTTGAAATATTGCGTGCCGTCAGGGTGTTGCTGGACTGTTAGCAAACCGACTGCTTAGGGCCGCGGTGCTAAGAGAAGACGGGGGTAACTAAGGGCAGGAACCTTAACTAAGCTAAGCACCGGACCCCCCTCTTTCCTCTTCACACCTAATATATTGCTATAGGGTAGGAACCCGAAGTCTGATCTACACAAGCTCTTGTCGTGAATTCAAGGCCTTCTCGTCCACTCAGGCTACTTTTCCATTCCAAAAAGAAAAAAATAAAGCCATATCACCCGGTGGTCCGCCCAAGAATAACAGGATTTCTTCATACCTAGGTAATCGTGCAACCGGGTTAATTCATGCCATGTTGCAGGGTCTTTTGTAACCACCTGCTCTGGGAAGTTCAATACAACGTATGCGTAAGCATTGGCGCTGGTGTGCAAGATCCCTTATGCGTCTAAGGACTTTACAAACTCATTGCATTAACCCACGAGAACACACTCAACCTCAACTCCATGATCATAGTTATTTAATAATGAACCAAATAGCTACACTATTGCTCATTTGACCTCGTTCCTTCGTACTAGTAACTAATTATCCAGTATGCGAGACTGGGTTTACCTAATCTACCCACAATTGATGATATTTATGGTGCCTGCACCATCCTACGAACGAGGACCAGACTAGTTAGAGACCATATTCATATAGGCGGGAACTCCATGAACTACAATTGCACTTCTCATCACAATCGGCCCATTTCCTACAGGGTGCTGCTGCTGCTGCATGTGGCTCTAGTGCCCGTAGTGTTGCTCGTGCCCGTGATGCTTCACATGTCGGTGATGATGCTTCTGCAGGTGGTGTATTTGCGTATGATACTGCTCTTTGTGCGAGTGGCGTAGTTGGTATTATCAACCGTCTGATCTAGGCTACAGAGAATCGAGCGAGGCCTACTATTGTAGCAACTAGTCGAGGGAGCCAGCATCTGGACCAAGCGTAACCTTATAACATATATCGAAAACAAAACATACAGAGCTTGAGCTGAGACACAAGCACGTCTTGGTAAGGAAGAGGAAGCAGACCAGCAAAAAGATAATGGCCCAGCTGGGACTCGAACCCAGATCACCTACCTCATCCCTTAGTGCCAGATATACTGGGCATATAGGCTTATCTAGCAGGTTTCTTACCGATTAGACCACCAGGCCGTTTGGTTGAGACACTGATTGAGAGGGCAATTCTTGAACAGATCTCCAACTAGACTAGCAAGTCTCCTACCACAGCGCCTGCCCTGAAACAAGCCGACAGCCAGACTGTAGGTCATAAGAACCCTTGAAGTAGTAGCCCAGGCCCAACCAGACTACCTCTTGAGGTCCCTTCCTGTCTGTAACAAGTCACTGCCCCCCGAATCCGAGTCTCCAACTGCAGTACGACTACTATCTATACATAGTACAGTGGTGTCTCGATATTAGCAGCGCGCTGTGGACTAGCGGGGAGTTTCTTATAACGCGAGTTTACTTATATCAATATGTAGTATACATGAAAAAAAAAAAAAACCTCTGAGCGAGGCCCAAATAAACGGGGGATTGGTGTTTGGTGATGAGTTCTTTGAGCCATTCCTTGTAGACCCTCAAACTCCCACTTTTCTCCGTAAAGAAGTATCTATGTGCAGCGGTTGAGCAACAATCACACGGGGTGGTTAGCGCAACCACAACTTCGATATAAGAAAGTTGCATTTTTGTAATGTATTACTAAGCGAATACTTAAGAAACCTGCTTATATCGAGGGTTTCTTATTTTCCCATACAAATCCTGTCAGGACCGGGCCTCCGTTGCTTATATCGAGAGGTTTCTTATAACAGGGGTTGCCTATATCGAGACACCACTGTACATACAAGTATTTTAACAGCCCTCTCCGAGTCCTTTCGGCGAGATGGAACATTCACATTCCTTCCCAGTACTTTCCACTTTCTCTTTTCACCCTACCACCATGCTAATGAAGGCTTAGATCTATAAAATCAAGGTGACTCCGGAGCAATCGAGTCAATTTATCGTAATGGGTAATACCTACACCAGACTTAGGTTGAGAGAGTTCCCGTAGCTTAAACAGCCTTATTTTCATCAACGACTGATCTGGTAGCCTTTAGCATGCCACTCATCATCCTGCCGCACCTCGAGTGGCAATCTTGGGGACTGTGGTATCTGCACAGATGGCCGCCTGTCTTACTTACATTCAGACGTTGAATGAGCGGCCATTTCGGCTTCACAAATATGACCCAGTGAAAGGGCAGTATTGGTAACTGGCTGACCCTTCAAAGTTGCGTCTACTTTCTCGCCCTTGTGAGAAGTACGGGCAAAAGAACCTGCAATTGACATTGGAAAAGACACCATGAGCGGGCTATTGCTGGGTGTAAGCCCTCCTTGGCTTCCTAAACTACCGTCAAGTAGGTACTGAGAGTTAACATAATATATAACAAGCTTTTTATGCCCGCTTAGGTTACCAGAAAGAGGAATAAAAGAGTTTCAAAGTAAGAATGCATATGGGGGTGGGATCGGAGAGACGGCCCTCGCCGACATTTAATAATAGTTCTAGATACAAAAAAATTACAGGAAGAGGGGATAGTACAACCCAACCTCTTATGCCCTGACTGGATTTCCTGCTATAGTGAATATACCTCAGGCCCATTTACGTGCTTGTGATCCCCTCTTACTGGATACCCCTTATTATTATACTAATTCTCCCACTCTTAGCGTATATAAAAAGAAAGGTTTGATTATGTATAGGTATAGCAAGACTCCCTCCGTAGCAGAACTTAACGTTGCACTTTAAAACTCCAACGCATACAGAATTCCTAGGTCCTTTTTTTTTTAGAAAAGATATATGTACAGTGCCATTCAGAAAGTGTCCGTGATGCATAAAAACAGGAGTGGTTAGGCCGGGCTGTATGCATGCAGACCAAGCCTGGCTATTCTGCATATATCTGCACAAACTGTCCAACCAGACTACTCAGATTGCTCCGGTTTCTGAGCCATATGCAGAATGGCCACGCCTGGCCTGCATGCATCCTGCGCCCTCTCTTATGCCTCACGGACACTTTCTGAATGGCACTGTATATGACAGGATATTCAGTACATAACAGTAATATCTGGTATCATAAGATTCGACTGAGCTGAATTAATATTAAACATATACATACTCACTTCGAAGGGCGTCTGGACAACCCTCACGGTATATACTGTTACTGTAATTGTTCCTGGGCCGGCCCGATTAGCCTGGGCCGGCCTGGTCTTGGGCCCGTCTGGTCCAGCCTGCATTGGCTTGGGCCGACCTGCATAGCCTGAACCGGCCCGATTGGTCTGGACTCTGGACCAGCCCGATTGGCCTACCTGGTAGCTGGTTCCTTCGGAGGGTGTTGTGCCAACTGGGTGGCCTACTCGATCTAGACTGGTTGGAAGACTCCACCACCCTTACCTACCAGTACCCCAGTACCCTACCCGTAGACCTCCTGATCACCCTCGAAGCCCTAAATTAGGCCTGGCTATAGTCATGTCTATCATCAAGCCGAAAATAAACTATTTACCAAAATAGATACAGAGATATGGTTTCTTTTTGTTTGTCTGGCTACACACGCCCCCCCTCGCAGAGAAGGTTCTTTTTTTGTATTACCATGTTATATATGTACATGTGTTATGTATATTGTGCCCCGAAAATACTTATTTCTATCTTTGGTAATTTATTTATAATGTTAGTATGTACATACATGTGTCATATATCTCAGAAGAATCAGAACTCTTATTGCTGTGTGCTACGCCCATCGCAAACATAGTAAAAAGAGGGCTTAACTTACAGTAGTATTTATTTGTGTTTTAAGGTTGGCGAAAGCCTCCGTGCTTGCATGTTCACTGAACTACCTAAATAGAAAGCGCTGAATGACCATACGGAGCAATACGTGTATATTCTAACTAACAAGCCGTCTGCCCCAACCTCCATAAGGGAAGGAGGGTTACTTGATGAAGTAGGTAGGGCAAGGATAAGGTAAGTGTTTGGGAAAGGAAAAATCGTGAGTTTTTTGATATCATTGAATGGGGGTAAAGCAAAGGAAGGTTTGTATCACAAGAAAATAAAATAAGCAAGGGTAGAAACGCATAGCGAAGGTAAATAGCTGAAAATAAACAAGTAAAAACCCAAAGTATTAAGACAAGTGAATGTAATATGTTGCGTGCAACTGCCAGCCTGTATAGATTAATAAACATAAGAGAAGCGAAATTTGAATAGCAAACGAGAAAAGTAAAACAAAGGCTAAAATAAGCAAAATAACATAACAAAAACAAAGCGCCTTCCCAAGATTTGATTCCAGTCTTAGTAGTAGTCAGTCATAAGAAAACCATCATTACATATCATAAACTCCGTACCAAATTGATGTAAAAACCCCCGCTGCAAAAAGAAATCAAACTGGAAATAACTAAGGCCCCACAAATAAATATGAACAAATTGGATATATGTATCGTATCGTCGTCTCATGTCATGAACCTAAATGAAAAATCACTCCTGAAACGCCACAGACTTCTGCCCAGTTGCACCAGTTTTCTTCACCGCGAGAGGCTTAGGAAACACACCAGGTGTAATCGGGATGGTGATGTTGCTGCTCATATCCTCTTTACGCTCACCCCCCTGTGGCACTGCTAACTTCGGGGCTGACTTCCCCTCTACCTGCACAGCCGGTGGCTTCCTTGCGTATGCCACCAACATCCTCATCCCTGCTTTCTTCTTGGAACACTCCCTAAGGAGTCCCTTATCATTCCACATACTTCTCCCCATTGACTCTCCTCTCTCTCCAGTCATAACACGCTCGTAGGTGCGAGTGTACCAGTAACGACCCACTTTGCTGACAACGTCGGTAATATTAGAGTTGGGGGCATCGATGGGTTTGCGGAGGGACCCCTGCTCACCCCCAGCAACTTCTGCTGGTTTAATAATCACCGGATTGTGGGTTTGATCAATAGACCCCTGAACGGAGCCCAATGATATACTGCCATCGATGTGCCCCACAACAGGAAGTGCCACAAGACACCTATTTACGTCCTCAAATCCCTTCTCTAGAAGTCTGAGAGTTCTCTCAGAAGCAGCCTTTGCTGCAATGGTGGAAGCCGATAAGCAACTCACTGTTCCAGGTGTAGCATTCATGGCAGTTTCCTCGAATTCCCGGACCATAATCCCTCTGTTGAGATCCACAGCACGCTTAGTCCTATTTCCCATATTGACCAAATCCGCATCGAGAACTGTAACTTCGATGTAGCCACCAGGGGCAAGAACGCGTTGGCACTGCTGAAGGATAAATGGCAGAGAAGGATAAGTACTAGATGGGAGGAACCGCAGAGAGACCACGTTGAAGAATCCAACCGGAAAGGGGAAGACTGTGTCGAAAGACGTATGGTGAATTTGCTTATGATTTGGCGGTTTCGAAAGTCCCGTAGGTGAGTCATTCTCAGTGCCATCTTCCGATGAGTTGAGGGACGGGCTTAAATTGTAGACTTTGCAGGACGGGTAGGTCAAGGCACAATAGTAGGACCATTCGTCCGTACCTAGCCCATCCACCACGAGGATTCTCCCCTCAACCCCTTCTCGCACTTTGTCTGTTGCCTTTTCCTTCCCCTTCACGCTCACACCCCCAAACTCCTCATGAGCTGGGCTAACCAATACCCTATCAAAATTTAGCCAGGTGCTTGCCATCAGCGCCCACAACCTCAACTTCATTTCATCGTCCAAACCCACTTCTGAGAATGCGGATGACCCGGAAGATCCGTTGGAGCTGTTTGACCCATTAGAAATTCTAGATTTTGTTGACCCGGTGCTATGGTGGACTGCATCAATTGCATTGAGTACTCCCGAGTCATCGTTCTCTTGAACCCCTGTCCCAGCGTAGTATTGCAAAAACTTTGTCATTGAGAAAGGGGTAGAAGGAGGTTGGTTCTTATCTTGACCCTCTTTAAGTGGGATTATGTGGATCTTCGGAGGTGCGGAAGTAGCGGTAGCAAATTGAGCCATCTCAACAATCGGGGATTCATCCAGTTCAAATACAGTAGAATTAGTCTTGTCGGAAGCCGCGGAGGATTCAGATGGGCGGTCGTCATGGTTGGGAAGGGTAGGTGACTCTCTAGAGTATGCATTGTTGATAGTCACACTCTCTTCTTCCATGAATGCCTTATAAACCGATGAGTAGTTATCGAACTGAAAGGGTGACCCAAGCGAGGAGGTGTTGGATTTGAATCCAGATCTGCGTGGAGAACTTATGGCATCCTCAAGCTCTAGCTCAAGAGAGAATGGTCGCCCAAAATAGTCTTTATCCTCAAGCAAGTCGTCATATTCTGACCACACGTCGTCCATCTCTTCTTCAGGTGCGAAAGGTAACTCCGCTCTTTCGAATTCTTTAGCAGCGCGTGGAGTCAGGATGTCTGCAGGGCCGAACGGGATAGTCAGGAGTTGATCGGATGGAATGGAATCCTTACGGATGGGCCAGCCATGACTCTTGGCATTGGCACCTGCAGCATCCAAGGGATCGCAAACTTCATTAGCAGGGGAACCAAGGGTAGTTGCATTTGCGTTCGCATTTCCCAATGCATATCCAGACCAGTCAACCTGTTGCTGTGGCTCTCTGGCAGTATTTGGTTGCAAGGCAAGATTCCTCACTGCTATTTGCTGCGCTAAAGTATTCTCGACATGACCTGCTGCAATATGTGCTGGAGCGCTCCAGCCCTCTGGACCCCCAAATCGTACCTGCTTGGAAAAGTGTGTTTGTAGCGAAGGGAGCTTCCCAGGCATTGTTTTCTGGCTAGGTTTGGTGAATTGCTGAACCCCGCTCTCACTGGGCCTGGATCTATGGCTAGACGGTCCTGGCTGAGGTGAAGCGAGAGTCACAGCGTGCTTCGAGGAATCACTCTTCTTCCCAAATCCTAGGATGGGTAGGCGACCTCCGGCTTGTTGAAGCCTCTTGCGTTCATTAGCCTTCGCTTGTCGAATCTCATTCTTGTTTGCTTCAATCAATTCAGCTTCCGGGGTATTCTTCCGAGGCAATGGAGGAGACTGAATTGGGGGGAGCGGTGACAATGCAGGAGTAACATTCACTCCAGGCGATGGTGATTTTGTGGGAGGAGACAGTGGCCGAGGCGATGCACTAGGTTGCGGTAGGAGCGGAGGCTCCGGCAAAAGAACTGAGTGAACATGCTGCTGCTTCCTCACCGTTGTAGTGTAGCTTCGATTAGATTCCAGTTGCTCCTGTGGTTCTTTAGATTTATTCCTGAGTTCCAACATCAAATCCTTAACATGTGCTGCTTCTTGTTGCTCGAATTGGTCCATAATAGCATAGTGCGCTGGACGCGGTTGTCTCCTTCCAGTAATGGGCACCGTAGCCGCTGGGGAATTCTTAGAAGAGTTCTGGGATCGCTGTAAGAAGTTCCACCTTTTGGTCTTTGTAGGAGCAGTTGGGAGCGGGTCGGTCGCAAGAGGGGGAGAGATTTGACTGTACAGATCACCGGCCCAAGCATCTTGTCCAAGTACGGGGGTAAAAGCTTTTTCTAACTTTTTATGAGCATCGCTGACGGTCTGCTTGACCTCCCTTGGTCGTTTAGGGTCTTGGGTGATGGGAGGCGTTCTAGCATGGGAGAATGGTTGTGTGGAAGTTTTGATTGGCGCTGGAATAGGCGTTGCTGCTCGCCGAGCGCCAAATACCTTTCCACTAGTGGCTTGAGGGTAACTCTGGCCCTCACGACTCCCAGGTGCTCTGCTGTCTGAGCTCATATTCTCGCTTCCGCTTCTAGACATGGCGGATCCACCCTGTTCTGATATACTCCCGTTCCGTGGTCGATATTCAGGGGAACTCAGATTTTGGTTTTCAACAACCCCTCCACCACCAGCGAGAACGACCGGTTTGAGTTTATCCATAAAGTAGTCATCCATGTCCACTCGGCCCTCCCTACTCCCACTCCTTCGCCCACTCCCGCTACCACTCCCGCTTCCAAAATTGCTATCCGAGGTGATGCTACTTTGGCTTCCACTTCGTCCCCAGCTGCCACTAGTACTCGTATTGCTTCCGCTTCTCCCCCTAGTTGGTCGTGCATAATGTCCATATCCCTCATGTCCAGTGCCTGCCGCGGGGCCTTTACGCAGCTCAATTTGGTCAGTGGTTTTTGAGCGACCTCTTGAAAATAGTCCCGGGCGTGGCGGCTTTCCAGGACTCGCTCGCGTTGGGCTTCTTTCCCTTGATCCACTTTCAATGCTATCTCCTCGCTTCCTTGTCGGGATTGCTGTAGGCAAAGAATTGTATGCGAAGCCGATAGTGGGAGAAGTGACGCCTGCATTTGGTGCATTTTGAGTTCCAGCCCCTGTGTTCGTAACACTGGGCCTGCGAGAACCACTAGCTGATGGTGAATAGGACGGCGAGGGAGGAGGGGGTGTAGATGAAGGTGCTGATCCTTTTCTTGGAGCCGTTGCCCTTATCCCTATTCCAAGCCCCACAGTCCCGGTAGACCTGCTTCTGGTTTTAACAAGAGGCCCAGTCGTTAAATTGCTTTGAATGACCGGGATTGAGTGGCCTAGGCCTGAGGCGTGCAAATCGGGAGTTCCTTCCCGAGAAGGTCGAGTAGGTGCGGCATTGCTGTTCTTTGAGCGGAAAGTTCCAAAAGGGAGCATTGGGGACTGATTCTTGACGGGGACTGGCGGAGACGCCATCCTAGATGTGCTCAGGTAAGAGGGTAATGGAGGCGGGGGCGGTGTGCTGGGCACTCCCTTTTGGCCCTCCTTTTCTGAATCCTGTGCCCCACCACGCACTGTCGAACTCGATGATGTGGATGTAGTAGATTCCCGCACAGAATCCAGTCCCTTTCCAGTATCACATTTAGCTTTGCTATCACCCAATTCATTTAAGATCTGTCCTATACTCCCAGATCGGTTGCGTGTTACTGGGGGCCTATTTGGACTCTGTGTCCTTTGCCGAAAACCGGAAGGGGGAAATCCAGGAGAATGTGAGGAAATAGATGAGGGTGATGAAGCCATGCTGAAGTTGCTCGGTGACTCATTCAGGTGAGTTGATGAACCACTAGAGTGAGCTGCATTGATATTGACTGGAGGTGGCAGATCTCGGGTTGAGATCCTTGGAACCGAAGAAGAAGCGGTGCTGTTGGAGTAATGATGAAAAGACGAGGAGGACATGTTGGTTGGCAATGGTATACCCAACACTAGGGCAGATGCTCCAGATCTCGAACCCACCCCAGCATATGAGGAGGTCGAAGTGATAGACGTTGTAGACCCATTTGCTGATGTAGTTGACCCACTTCTTAGACTCCCCAGCCCAAACGTAAATTGTGAATTGGATGATGAATTTTTCCTCCGGATAACATTCCTAGACTTTTTCTCCGACTTCTCAGAGGAGACAGCTGACCCCAATGAGGGAGAAGGTCGTGATGCGGAGGACCCAATTGAGAAGGCGGCATACTGTCTTGACGGGGGACTTGTTTTGAGTTTATTCTGAGCCGTAGGCATTACTGTGGGTATTGTCGAAGTCATTGTTGGCTTTGGTATGCTTGAAGGTGCCTTTGGCAATATCGGTGGCTTCCGCTGAGGAAGTGAAGAGCTTCCCGAGGGCCCCGTCGTGGGTGGGGAAATTGTCGGTTCGGTTTTAGTCCGCGCAAAATTCGAGCGTGGAGGTGGCGAAAGTGTAGATGACGGGAGGAAACCCCTTGGCTTCAGCCTAGAGGTGGATGGCTTTGGTTTTAATGAAGAGGAATTGGAAGCTGATGACTGTGCAGATATCGTGGTGGCCGCCCCAAATGATGAGCCATGAGGGCTTACTGCGGATGACGCTGCGGGACTGCCGGACATGGTTGATATCCGATGTTCACACAAGACGGGGTGTGATATTAATTTAGGAGCACCCTAGTACATCACCCACGGACGCACTTCTGCTTTTTGCATATGTCAACAAGACCTGCAGCCGATTTATTTTTGATCTTCAGGAAAATAATCAACAGTTCCTGCTGTGAAGGAAGCAGGGACCCTGCCGTTGAGAAGGGAAACCCAGCGAAAAAGAGGTTGCCGGGGTGGCTGCCTGTTTGGGCGGAGGATAGCAACGTACCAGGTTGCTTAGTGGTTGCTTTGTTGCTGGTTGCCTTGCGGCGACAATTTAGAGCTGAACTCCCTGCGAGAGAAAATGGTTACTGAGCAACAGATAGATATGAAGGAGCACAGGAGTCTTGATTCTAATACCTTCTTCCCGAGATACCTTGCCAGTACTAGAAGCACGTGCTTCGGCGACGTGTCGGGCAGCCCTGTTACAATTGCGCAGTGCTACGCCCGTGACAACTGTACTTGTGCGTGAGGCTCAGCGAGGTTCGCGAGGCGAAGCAACCTGCAGCAGCAAATATCGTCAACTCGCATTTCCCCCCCCAACACACGGCGAGCGACCGCGCCACTGAGAACTGACCTGACCATGCAAAGAATTTGTGAAATTCGGCCCCTGTCGGGTTCGGCGCTGCGAAGGATATAAACAACTCGGTATTGCCCTGATTGAGGTTGAAACAAACTTTCTCGTTGCCGTGCACTCCACGTGCACCCTCTGTACCTCACCTACAATAATAAACAAGATGACTTGAAGCTTAACTTAATAGCACTGGGTATTGGCAGAGGTGTATGCCGCCGGAACAAGTACTCAATTCCACAACAGAATGGTCTGAGATCGATCGTGTGAAAATCGCGGGAAAAAATTCAGGCAAACGAAGGGATCGAAAAGGTAGAAAGAACGAAGAAAACAGTTGGTATAGTCTATATAACAGTTGTTATGGAGAGAGGTAGGTAACAAGTATTTACAGATTGTTGATCCTCCCCTACCTGTCAGCTCCATGGGTGCGACCCCCATCTTGAATCCAGCACTCCGGTTGGATTATGATTTGCGACACACGAGGCCAAAAAAGGAAGAGCGGTAAATATGGTGGTCGGCCGCAACCTGGGTGGTGGCTCCGCACCTGCACTTAGCCCAACCAAATCGTCGCTTCATGGGCAACGTCCTCCTAACGAATAGGTATCCAGGGTTATTGCAACTCTGAGGAAGCTTTGGTAGGCGCCCTATCCATGTGATTTCAGAACGATCTGTGGTTCGCCATGATACGTCTACCTAGTCTAAAGGCCAAGTCCAAAGGTACCGTACACAGAGTTCTGCCAGGCATAACTACCATACTGTAGTGTGCAGATATCTTCTGTCCAGACGACCAGAGTCGTAATTGAACCATGAGTTCAACTTTGTCTGCCCAATACTAGACTTCAATATGAATCAATCTTCGCGATTTGTAAAGGAGCGCCTATCCACGCATTATTCCGGCGAAGTCGAAGAGGGGTAACATGACGAACAGCGTTCATCCAATGGCACTGCTAGAGCAGTAGTTGGAACCAATAGGCCGAGAAAGATGTTATCAGTCACACAATTCCCACCGAGCAGCAGCAATTCCAAAGATACCCGCCCGGAAAAGAAAGGTCGGGGTGCAAACAAAACAAAAGGCACGAATAAGAGTGCCTAAGCCGGGCAATTGGGCATCGTAGGCATGAACAATTGCAAGCGTTGACGAGTAAGAACTTCAAGAAGCTATGTTCGCCAAGTTTTCAGACCAGGGTTTTATCGACAGGCGACATTGGTTGGTAGCACCCGCTGGCAACATACAGGGGAGACGCCGCAGTCATCCCTTGACTTGAAGTCTCGTGAACAGGAAAAGTTGTTGGTGTGGCCAATTTCAAGACGTGATTCGTTCACCGTAGTGACAACTAGTGTTAAAACCGTACAATTCCCCCTGAACTATATATCCCGCAAAAACTCCGGGTGTGGTCTTGACGGATAGTGAGAAAACTGCGACTTCCAGTTTCAATTGTAGCCTGTATTATTTTAGTCTGGTAGTGTTATTTCATAATAACTTGCCCCCAAGTGGTTAGTGAGCATATGCATCAATTTTCGAAGCTTAAGTTTTCAGACTGGGGGACATCGAGAATTTTCAAAGCAATAAATCGTGGTCAGTAAGTAACCATTCTCAAGGAGATATAGAATTGCATAATCTCATCTGTTTTGAAGTAAAAAAGCAAACCCAATGTCTTAAATGACATTGCGCCCTGTATCCAACGTATGCCCAATTAGTTGTTAATCTTTGAGCAGTGTTTTGAGAGTGGTGACAGGGGGGGACCCAGGCCATCCATCCAAGCACACCGATCGGGATGAGAAGCATTGTCCCAGCACTTTTAGGAATGCAGGCTGGTATAGATGCAGGGACAATTGTAGTCGTCTTCACTGGAAAGCCACGTCACTGTACCAGACCACGCAGTATCTATTCGCCGTGTGGCTGAGATGTTTGTCAACATGGGGCGCAAGGCTCAGTACCCGCTGCAGTGTTTGAGACGGGGCATCTGTCCTTTGGCCCGCAAACAAACCCATCCAGCGGAAAACACGAACCTGAGGTATTAGCTACTCGTAAAATAACGTGGTGTACCGAAACAGACAAGGGTCTTCAATAGCAATGGCCATGTGCCATAGTAAAAAGTGACCTGTTCTACCATTCAAGTTAGCACTAATAGACTGGAATTGAAGAGAGTCAGGAATACAAGCATACTAGTCTGACGGAACAAAAAACCCATGTTCAGTTACCCTAACCAGTACGAGTACCCACCTTGGTTTATCTCATTAAGAGATCAATCAGTTGTTTCAGGGTATGCAGCTTCATGGGTTCGGAGCCCGAACATATGATTGATCGGCCGGTGTGAATTTGTTTTGTTTCAACCCATCTAAATAAACCAACGAAACTCCTTCGCAGGACACCATTCTGTTTGAAAATTGACAGGCTCACATGTTTGCGATGCCCGCCCCATGAACGATTCCCGCCTTGACAGCCCAAAGATAGTACCGAATCTGATTCGTAGTTATTCCGCAAGATCCGCCGCCACACGGCTGCAGGATCTCAGGTTACTCGAAAGCTTCTGTTTTTCAGCCACCACCCAAAAGTCTCGACTAAGCTTGGCAGGCCTGGGTCTACCGCTCGAAAGTACCATGTTAGCCTACTCTGTAGATGATCACTTACAATACTGTACCCTGGTTCCCAGGGAGGTCTGCGGACCGTTTGTGAGTACTTTTTTTTACCATGAAGCGAGCTTGGATCCCTGGTTTCAGCTGGTACTCTATTTAGGCATGAGAGAATAAGGCTTGGCATAGGGGAACCATAACTTATGCTTCGACCTAGTTTCGAAACCGACCCGATTACATCGCCCAAGACTCTACACTTCTGAATTTCGAAGGTAAAGTATAGTCTGGTTGGTAAAGTATAGGTTCCGAAAATCAACCGACCTGAATTCTACCACGAAACTAACCTTACTCCTTACCTAACCTCTCACACTTTACAGCTATATGGGTCCCTACTAAAGTCAAAAAACTCACCCGACTACAGTGGACCAACCTATGCTGATATAGATATTGATACCTTCAAGACAGGCACCCAAATTACTAATATAGCACTGCCATTGATGAGTTACCCATAACTATTCATAACTAGCTAGGGTCAAGTCCATCAGATCAAAATCTTAGCTGCCCCAAGTAATTAGTGCTCAAGGTATCCAAGTTGTAGGCGGCTTTAATTATGAGAGGTAGCATAGTAACAGGCACTACTTTCCTATAGGATTAATCGATTCACAATGACATCGGCCGACTCAACCCTGTATACGTCAAATTCTTGCATTAAATATACAGTTAGAGTATAGCTTGTATCTGGGCTTCGGGGGGGCCTTACTCTACTTCTTTGTTGAGGGGCTGACAGCCATTTGATACCTGGCTTAAGCTTCCTATGAATCACCTGGTTGCAGGGGGGTGCGAATCTCCAAAAAATGGAAGATGATAACCGTTGCTACTAGGAGGTAAGTAGGGGGCACGGTATACCCCCGAGACTAGGTATCCCCCAGACTAGATATACCCAGGGTATGAAGATATTGGGATAAAGGCACGACGGAGTTGTGATTTAGAGTTTGTACAATTGTACTAACGCTGCAGGGCCAATCCCGGAATCGCTATTTCACTTTAGTTCTGATTAAGAAGTATGTGACCCGTTGTTATACTATAATTAATGATGCATGCATAATTATCCGGGCGCAATGTAGCACACACTGTATCATCCACAGGGATCGTGGCAACCAGACTATAGTTATAGCATCTACAATATAGGATGTAAGGAACCTTGACCTAGGAGTCGTCAGGAACCAGCTGCAGCACCCCGGGCCCCGGGAGTCTATATGTTGAAATGGAGGTTCTTCCGGTTGTGCCTCCGGAGGTACTTGCAATGATTACCGTAAATTAGTAACGAGACCTTTAGGAACAACCGAGTCGGGGGTCACCAAGTTTCTGTCTCCGCACATCAGTACTATTCGCATGTATACTGTATGGGGGACTACGTCCGTGTCTTGAATCTGCGGATCATCAATACGAATCAAGAGAATCAACTGGGTCCATAAACTACCGGGCATTACCACCGACCGCTACATACATACATAAGCAATTCGTAACGTTGGGACCCCGGCGATCGGTCTAACCTAATAAGAACCTACTACCCGATATGGAATATACAGTCTCGATCATTATATGCATATATCAACGTCTTTCCCCCCGCACAAAATCGCAGAGAATTCAATAATGGATCCAGGTACTGAGACAAGTGCCCCACTCGAAAGCTCTTATTTTGGGAGATTACACAATAATATACAAGCAATTGTTTGAAAGGGATGTCTCCCACAGAGCTAAACTGGGGTTGATCGGCACCGGCAAACTCAAGTCGGTGCAGATTGCCGATCACCACTATTACCTGCATGTACATAGTGGACCTTGCATCAATACGAATTCATATCCGCATCTGGATCCTCAGTGTGATTATTGCGGGGTTACTTGTAAGTTGGTACCCTTCGGTAGCACATGTACTGTATTCAATTGGCTGTACCTATCGAGGGTTCCTGCTACGGGGCTGCAGAAAGTCCAACAGCAGAAGAAAAACGAGCCCTTCGTGGTGTGATTTCTTCTCCTCAATTCTAATACTTATATCACTCTCTCAAGTTACAGCTTGTTGCTTCCCACTTTCACTCACTCATCCCAGAATCTCCGCACACTTCTAAGGCTCCATCCACTACCTTCAACACCTCCCCCCCCTCTCCACTATACTCTCTATAACCGTCAGAATTCGAGCATATTAATACCATATACCACATACCCCTCACTCACAATGTCCCAACCCAAACCCCAAGAGATCCCTCAGCCCCCGTTAGCCACCTACTCTCTTTCCACCATCCTCTCCCAGGCAGCAACCCATCATATTTACAAGTCCCTCCTCGTTCATCCCCCCTCCGATTCCACTTCCCAATTAACCCTTCAATGCTTCTCCTACATCCACAAAGACCATCTCATCAAATATTTCCAAGAGCTCCGTGATACCGACCCCACCTTCCTCCACTCGACCTACATCTCCCCCACTGGCGGGACCCGTTCCGGTGCCACAACTCACCTCTACTTTTTCACCTCCTCTGCTGAAAACCGTAATCAGCGTGCACTAGCAGCCACCCTCCTCTCCACCATCAAAGTTATGGAGACTAGCGACATTATAATTAACCTCCACGGTGGAGTCCCCATGTACCGCTGCCAGGACCTAACAGGGACACTAATGGACCGGTGCGGCGCAACCGAGCTATCCATAGGATCCGATGCAAAGGACGCGGATATAGCACACATTGGGAAGGCTTTTGGGGCAAATATGATAGCTGCACCGAGTAGTCGGTTATTGCAGTTTGCAAGATATGTGTATGGGCTGAGGAGGGAAGGGGGGCAGGAGAAAGTGGGATTTAGGCTGAAGAAGGCGCTATTTACGAGCGAGCCGTTATCAAAGGCCCAGGAGAAATTTTTGAAGGAGGCTTTGGAGGTGGAGACGATATCAAGTATTTACGGAAGTGCAGAGGCAGGGCCATGGGGTGGAACTATTCCGCAGAAGATTGCTGGGAGTGAAGGCCTGGAGGAGGAGGAGGCACCTGGGATGCCGGCGCCGAGGCCATTTGTTTTTGATAGGAGGCAGATGGTGGTGGAGATTATCGACCCGGAAGAGAATGTTCTCGATGCTAGCACGAATCCCCGCCCCGAAGGGGGGAAGTTGATTGTGGGTGAGATTGTGCTTACCTCGCTCACGCGCTTTAAAAACCCCCTTGTCCGGTACCGCACAGGAGATTTCGGTAGTCTCCATAGCTTCTCATCACTTCTTGGAATAGAGGAGATATTGAAAGAGCAGCCAGAAGCCGCGGAGTACCTTTGTGGGATAACAATGCACGGTCGGGATTCAAGCGCCTCCTTCTTCCTCGACTCGGATTATATCAATACCATTGAAATTGACCGCCAGGTTTTCGCAAAACCGGAATGGGATATCGTCCAGTGGCAGGTCATTGTGTACCATCTCACTGACGAGGAGCTTAAGAATGCTAGGGATGCTATGGTTGATAGCCATGGGGGGCATGTCCCAACGGAGGGGGTGGAGTTCCGGGTTGTGAGAAAATCTGATCAAAGCCCACCCGTGGGGTATGAGGAGAGATTGGGGCGAGCGCTTGTGGAGTCAGTGATTGAGGAGGGGGTTAAGCTGGAGGTTAAAGTCGTGGGGTACGATGGGTTAGAGAAGGGTAAAATGGCGAGGAAGGTGATTAAAATTGTGGATAGAAGGTTGTAGGAGATATCATTAGCATAGCCGTATGCAGGGTTAGGAGGTTTTAGGATTGAATGTTTGAGTAGTCTGGTTTATTATTGTTTGAGACTTGGGTTTCGATTTACGAATGGGAGAATGAGCTCAGGGTAGAAATCCCTTGCCATACAGGGTATGCAGCTGATGGCTGATGTTTGTCACTTGCTTCTTGGGAGTATCTGTAGAGTAGTCTGGTTATCTGTGGAAATTTAATTTAGTCTGGTTGGGCACATTAGTGATGTTCTCGGTCCCAAACTCTCTTTATCTTGGCTGCGCTAAGCTGATTATGGGTCTGCGCACGAGAACAAGTACTCGAGTGATCTGTACTCGAGCTCTGTTCTGTGTTTGCAATTGCGCATAGATACTATTACGCATATGTGTTATGCATAGTCCGAATAACCGCTTCAATGGGAGATTCAAGGGGAGATTCAATGGGAGATTCAATGGGAGATGGTTCAATAGGATCAATAGGACAATGGGGAGTTCTGGTTGGTTGATGCCAAGGCGTTGCATACATTATGTAGGGACCAGTTCTTCACCCCCAAGTAGCACATCTAATCACGAGCGACTTTGCCAACATTTTCCGTCCCAGCGTAACTTGTGAGCTTGTATCATTATTGCGTCTCTGAAAGGGGCCCCTTCTGCCAGCTAGCCACAACCAACTTTCCTGTCCCTTCGCTTTCAGCTCGACGTGATCGAAACACCGAGGAACGAAACGTGCGGCACTGAGTCTACCTTGAACTCCAACCCGCGACGCACTCCTCGCCCTTCCCCCCAGTTCAAACGCGTTTTCTCGCGGTTTTACTTGATTGAAACTCTCAGACTTTACCCAACCACCCCCCCACCTCAACCCTCGAGTTCTCGCTTCCTTCACCAAATATGACAACCTACTCATCTCTCCGTGTGAACGACCTTAGGGAACTTCTTTCCAAGCGCAAGCTTCCTACAAATGGCAAAAAAGAGGACTTGATAGCACGTCTCGAGGCTTCCGATCGCGATGCAGATCAAGCTATACCAGCCCCAGTAGCTGATCCGACAGCCCACCTCCCCTCTGCAGAGGAATACGAAATCAACTGGGATGAAGACGATACCGCAGCCACTGGAGCAAAATCTACCAAATCTGCCTCAGCAAAACCCGAGGTCACGAAGGTTGTAGCCACCTCTAGCTCGGGGGCGGTGACGACGGCGACTGTAGGCACGGGGGAGTCCAAGACAGAGGAACAAGCATCGAAAGACGGGAAGAAACCCTTTACGTTTAAGCGTCTAGCAGAACAGTTTACCGATTTACCGTCAACCAAAAAACCCGATAATAAAAAAGTCAAGAGTGAAAAGCCGAAAGAGGCTCCTGTTGCGGCTGCTGTGGAGGTGAAGGCAGATGAGGCACCGGCTAAACCAGAAGCTGAAGTAGAGCCAGCTGCACCAGAACCTACTTTCGCTGCAGGTCTTGCACCGACACCGTTGGAAGCTGAGCTCGAGAAGAGGAAGGCTCGTGCGGCGAGATTTGGTGCTGAGCAGACGGACCGTAATGCAGCGGAGTCACTCAAGAAGCTAGAGCGAGCGGCGAGGTTCGGTGGTGGTGGTGGAACGGCCGCGGATGTAGAGCCAACGGTTGGGGTGATGGGCCTTGACCAAGCATTACCGGAGAGGAAAGGGAAGAGGGCTGGCGAGCATGGGAGTTCTGGGGGCAGGGGGGGTGTACAAAAGAGAACTAGGTTTGGGGACCGGCAGAGGAGGCATGGTGGTGGG